>Ga0268263_1000074_pt1 | contig 272087 bp, 261 predicted proteins | sample Biomet5_FD_190358 | JGI IMG/M metagenome (GOLD analysis project Ga0268263, IMG submission 190358) | Microbial communities from bioreactor (seeded with sewage sludge) at LBNL, California, USA - Biofuel metagenome 5 (SPAdes) (version 4) | ecosystem: Engineered > Bioreactor > Anaerobic >... | reverse complement strand
CGTAACGGCTCCGTCGATTTCATGAGCGTCGAGCATTGCTTCCATTTTCTTGTGGCCGGCTTCATCATCATCCACATGTACCGTTGTGATCCCGTCGGATGTCAGCGTGCCGATGTATACGACATCAACGCCGGCTTTTGCGGCATCCTTCGCTGCCTTCATGGCATTTTCTTCCCCGTGCTCGCTTCCCATGCCGGTAAGGGCAATGCGCGGACGAGGCCCGAATGAACCCGTCTCAAGTGCGTCGGCGATCCCGAGAAATGTTTCAGCCACTGTTTTTTCTATGCTTTTTGCCATCTCGTGATACCTCCCGCTATTCTTCCGGCATGATCGATTTTGCGAAGTCCCTCATGGCTTTGGCAATCATCTCTCGTACCTGATCCTCTGACACGCTGCTTCCTTCCTCCTTGCCGCTGTTTGGCTGGATCACAAAGGAAACACCGTCGAAAAGATTTGTCATTCGGCCAAGGAAAAGGCTGCCTTTTCCGATGATCATGGCGTTTTTGATCTTTCCGTCGAGAATATCCTGCTTTGCAAACCCTACATACGGTACGCCGGAAGGGATATGTCCCTGTGTCGGTGCCCAGCCTACAAGGCCGTGCTTCTCGACAAAGCTGTTCAGATCCTTCGGTGTGATCTCACCGCTCTTTGCGGCAAGAGCGCCGATCATCTTATAGTTCTGCAGAGGTACGTCGCCGGCTCCGGCCGGTTTCGTGATATCTGCATTCTGCATTTCCGGTGAGTACTTGTCGATATCCGTGATCTTCATGCCGTTTGCCTGAAGCGGTGCCAGCACAAGACTTGTGATAACCGCCTGCGGTGACGAGCCGGTACCAACGGTATGGCGTCCCAGAATGTTCAGGTTGATTTCCGGATTCACACCATCATTTTCGGATACAACGATCGCAAAACCGCCGAGGCAGTCTTCCAGGATCGGGCATCCTTTCTTTACATGATCTTTGCCGTTCATGCCAAGCTTCGCCGTGCAGCCGCCGCCTGTTACGACAACGGTCTTATACGTTCCTGCTTTTACAAGGGATGCTGCTTCGATCAGAGCATGGGTCGGCGCTGCGCAGAAGCCACGTGCGTCGGAACCTGTCGTATTTGTAAGTCCTGCGATCTCGGCTGCTGCTTTGGCGAAGTTGCCGCCGCCTCGCTGATTCATATCACCGCATGCTTCTTCCGCACAGTCGATGACATATTCAACGTCTTCCTTGGCAATGCCCGCGTTCCGCACGGCATGCAGAATCGCCAGAACGCTGGAAGCCTTGCACATGATGTTCTCGTGCATGATTTCAGCAGACAGGTTTACATCGATATCATGGGCACGCTTTACGCAGCCGACTGTCTTCTCTTCAAAGATAAGCGGCTCCGCATGCTCCTCATCAATATATTTCCGGATTTCGGAAGCTTCCGCACCGTCCGCAACACGTGCGACAATATCGTCTGTGATGACGGGGTCCGCCGCAAACTGCGGTTTCGTCGCTGCCACAAAATCCTTATCAAGCATCACGACTTCGAAAACGTCACTTGCCTGCGCAAGAAGAAGAAATTCGTTCTCCGGCATGATCTCGCCGAATTTGCCGTAACGCTCGGAGTTTTCTTTTTTCGTATTGAAATACGGGAACTCGATTTTCCTGAGATCCTCGGGATGGCCGTTTCCGATGTAGATCTGGTTCGGCCAGTAAGAAAGTGCATCATCGTAAGAACGCATATGCCCCTTGATTTCTTTCAGATATTCGGAATCCGGATTCACGATTCGCTCTGTCGACTGTGTCGTCCCGTTAAGCAGGACCATGTCCGGAACATGCACCAGTACATATCCGGTTCCTTTAATAACGCTGTTCATATCATTCGTCCTCCATGAATTATTCAACTATTGTCAGGCAGTCCGCGCTGCATACATACTTAGATAAACAGCAGGGTGATATGCAAATATCACCCTGCTGTGTTTCCGGATACTTCCGGTTTCTGTCTACAGGTATTTGCAGAACTGACTGCGGATCGAGCTCATCTCGCTGATGACATCATCAACGTCAATGACCATCTCCATCATACTTACCTGCTCCTCATAAACTGCCGGATCGAATTCTGCCTTAACTTCCGGTTCACAAACGTGATATACTGTGAGTCCCAACTGGACTCCTGTCAACGGACCTGCATAAGTGGGATCACCTGCTGTTACAGTTTCAGCTGCAAGGCCTGAAGCCTCCGCTTCACTTGCACCGAGTAATACGACGACGTTCTCCGGGCCGTACTCTTCAGCAAATGATTTAACCCTCTTCTGATTCTCAAGGTCCATTGCACCAGCGCTCGTTCAGACGAAGCATTCAGTAGAAGAAAAAACTACCTCTGCGCCCGCGGACTCAGCACATTCCTGAATAGCCGGTCCCGGTACTCCGTCACGATCACCGATGGCAATAACTTTCTTGCCTTTTAAAATACTCATGATCTGACCTCCTTAGTTTTATGATTAATAATATTTCTTAATCATCGCTTCAATGCTTTCGGCTGTCGCGTCATCCTTGACAACCTCATCAACCTTCTCACCGTTCTGATAGATCGCCATGACAGGAAGTCCGAGAACTTTCTGTCCGATCGCCAGGCGGCGAGCTTTCGTTGTGTTCAGCGCACAGAACTTGATCTTGTCACCGTACTTGTCAGCATATCCGTGTACGGTCGGCATAAGTGCTGCGCAAGGTACACAGCCGTCTCCGTAAAAATCTACGAACACCGTGCCGTCTGCCTTCAATACTTCATCTTCAAACGTTAACTTTGTAACTTCAATCATGGTACTCCTCCAATCCTGCAGGATGTCTAACATTCCGGCATCCGCAACGTTACTGCTGCTGTAAAGATATGTTTATAAATTCGACAGATATTTCTCTGCCTGCATTGCCGCGATCGCGCCGTCGGCAGCAGCCGTTACGACCTGACGAAGGCTCTTCTTCCGAAGATCTCCGGCTGCAAAAACACCTTCGATATTCGTATGCATGTCTTCATCCGTCACGATATAGTTATTCTCCATATCGATCTGGCCTTCATAAAGCTGCGTCTTCGGAAGAAAACCGATGAATCCGAAAAGCCCGAACAGTCCGTCTTCTTCTTTCGCCTCTACCTTGCGTGTTTCACCTGTCTTGACGTTCTTCACGATCATCCACTGCAGCATGTCCTCGCCGCCGATTTCTTCTACGACACTGTCCCAGAAAAAGTCGATCTTCGGATTGGCAAATGCCTTCTCCTGAAGAGATTTCGCCGCACGCAGCTCATTTCTTCTGTGGATAATTGTTACCTTGCTCGCGAATTTCGTCAGATAAAGTGCTTCCTGTACGGCAGAATCTCCTCCGCCGACGACATACACTTCGAAATCCTCGAAAAACGCCGCGTCACATGTAGCGCAGTAAGATACGCCGCGTCCCTTGAATTCCTCTTCACCCTTGCAGCCGATCGGCCGCGGTGTCGCTCCCGTTGCCAGGATCACGGATTTCGCTTCATACGTACCGTTTGAGCAGATAACCTGCTTCACCGGTCCTGTCAGTTTGACTTCCTTGATCGTGTCTGAGAGCCGCTCAGCCTTGAATTTGGCTGCCTGTTCCGTCATTCTTGCAATCAGGGACGGTCCCGATTCGCCGTCGACGATCTGTCCCGGATAATTCTCGATCGAATCCGTGATGGAAATCTGACCGCCATCCTGACTCTTCTCGATAATGAGCGTCGACAAACGGCTTCTCCCGGCATAGATCCCTGCCGCGAGGCCTGCCGGTCCGGCACCAAGAATGATTACATCATATTCCTTGCTCATTTGTTTCCCTCCTGATACAGGGTTTTCTATAAAACTTTGAAAAAACCCCAAATTACTGTTACTGCAATTTTACTCTTAGAAAAGGGGCTTGTCAATAATTCGCAGACGATAACATAAGCGCGATTATTGTTTTTTGTTCCGGCACATTTTCTATTCAAAAATCGTCTGTTCCGTGACCTTTGTCTGCAACGCTTTGATTGCTTTCTCAACGAGACCCCTGCGCAGGCTCTTCTCTTCCTCTGGCGTAAGGCTGGGATTTCCAAGCGGATGCGGGATCGCTATCGTCGGAACGATTCTGTTCGCGCCGACTGTCATCGAAATAGGTGTTACCGTACACATATGAACGACCGGAATGCCTGCACGCTCGATTTCCTTGACCATCGTTGCACCGCAACGAGTGCAGGTGCCTCAGGTGGACGTCAGGATAACGCCGTTAACGTGAGCTGCCTTCAGCTTCTCACCGATCTCAGCCGCAAATTTCTTGGCGGAAGCAACCGCCGTACCGTTTCCGACTGTTGAGTAGAAAAGATGATAAAGCTCTCCGATCTCTCCTGCTTTCTCCATATCGCGCAGAACGTCCACCGGCAGTACACGGTCCGGATCCTCGTTTGCATATGTCGGATCATATCCGCCGTGTGCCGTTTCAAATGTATCGGAAGTAAGATCATTTACACCCGCAATGTCATATTCTCCGTAGCGGAGTGCATTGGAAGACTCGATCCTGTCCGGATTTCCCTTCGGCACGATACCGCCGGATGTAACGAGTGCGATTCTTGCCTTGTTCATAGCTTTGACCGGCGGATTCGGCTCAACACGGTCAAACTTCGGCATCGGATACTCTGTCGTATACGATTTGCCGGAAAGCTTCTGGAGCAGCATGGAAACGGCACGTTTCGAGCCGCGTTCTTTTTCGAAGAAATTAACACGGACACCGTGAGGAATATAACCGTCTTCACAGGAAGCACCGACCGGCTCTCTTCTTCCGAGCTTCAGAGCCAGCGGCACCATCGTCTGCACTGCCGCGCGCATGCCAGCTGCATTGTTCTTCGTAGAAACGATATAAACCTTCTTGGCGAACATGTCTACACCGGGATTCTCAACATACATACCGGTAAGTACAGGAACCTGCAGTTCCTGATGGACTGCATCGCAGATCGTACCGCACGCCACGCCGTAGCGGCCGGCATTGAATGCAGGACCCGCTACAAAAAGATCCGGTTTCTGATCCCTGACCATATCAAGGATTTTGCTTCTTGCTTCTTCGAGATTCTCATTGAACCAGGAATCTCCACAGACGATCGTCGCAACGATCTCTGCTTCCTCTCCGAAAGCAGCCTGAAAAGCCATACCAGGCCCTATGATTTCACCCGCGTGAAGTTCCGCCGGGATGTCGGCTTTCTCTTCACCGCCGATATTTGCAAAAAACTGATTGATATAATGAACAACTCTTAATTTACTCATCGCGATATTAGCCTCCTTCCTATCGTGCGCTCATGCGGTTAAAGCCAAGTTCATTCGTAGCACCCGTAATGGCCTGCAGTTCGACTTCGACAGAACCGTCCGGAAGCAGACTCTTCTTGTTGCCGCCGGCGATCTTCTTAACAAAATCCACGATTCCGATCACTTTGTCCATCGGAGGAAGTTTGACCAGCTGATTCGCGTTTCCGCCTGTAATAACCGCGTCTGCCGCGACATCCGCATCTGCCAGCGACTGTGACTTTCCGTCACGGCCGGCATATTCATCTGTAATAATAACGGTCTTGACGCCCTGCGCCTCGATCTTCTTGCAGTTCATGATTAGATCTGTATCCGGATTGCCGAAGCCTTCCTGGGAAACAATAACGCCGTCGAGATCCAGCATTCTGCACAGCTTCGCCGTCCAGTCAGAGGAGCGTTCCTTATCTGCAAGATAAACATTCTCATTCGTAATAATGACACCGACAAAATTCAATGTTTTGCCGTGTTCCGTATAAAGGTCACGGATGACCGGATTGTTCAGATGGTGGTACGTCGTATTCTTGTCGCAAGCGGAAACACAGTTTCCGGATACGATGGCTCCGTCCATGATCTCAGTCGGATAAAGGATCGTCGGTACGATCCGCTTCGCGTCAACACCGTAAACGTATGTATCATGCAGAAGTCCCTGACTCTGAAGCATCTGCACATAAGCGACCCGCGGAAGATCCGGATAAAGCTTCGAGCCTTCCATAACAGAAGGTGTCTCAAAGACCTCCGTCTCATCCGGTGTCAGAGAACGTGCAAGCTCACCGATATAAGCTGCCACGCGGAATCCCGCAAAGCGAACCGCTGCTTCATAGTTATGCTTCTCGATTCCCTCAACAGGTTCGCAGACAAGTACAAGATTCAAAAGCTGTGAGAACGGTGTGTAATCCGCTCCCGGGCCGGTCATATCGATTATTCCTTCCTGGAATCCAACGATACGTCCTGCCGTAACAACTGCCATGTCCTTTAATGCATAAGTCTTGCCGCTTCCGACTGTATCGACCTTGGCAAGAATGCCGGGGAAAATGCCGCCGCGGCCTTCAACCTTAACACGAGGCTCGATCACGTCCTTGACCGGAGTGATTCTTACGCTCTCGCCCGGTTTTGCAATATCAACCGTTACACTGCAGATCTTCTCATCCTGCAGAACAATATTACTGACTGCGTCCTTGTCAACAGTCAGAACGCCGTCCGATAGCCCGGACGTGCTGCCGAACACAATGTCTTTGATGTGGAAATAGCCCATTTCAAGCTTCAAAACAATGTCCTCCTTATCATCAAAATCTGTTTCCATACCGGTTCCACAGCATTACACCACTCTGTCTGCCTGGCATGCCGACACCACGGCGCTCTCGATCAGGGTATCATCGATCATCTGGAAATCAGCCAGTACATCTTCCGTCCATACCTGATCAAGCTCAGCGAATTTCTCGCAGGCGGCAATGCTTTCTTCGATTATGCGAACGGATTCCGCATCTGTCGTTCCGCGGTCTTTCGATACCATCACGGATTTATACGGTGTCTCGTTCGGTTTCACGCTTCCTGAAAGTGGGTGGGAAAGCAGTCTGTATCCATTCTGAACCATGTCGCGGACCTTCTGCAGTAAGGCCTTATACGCAAGTTCATAATAATGGACTTCAAATCTGTCACTGAAATGTTCTCTTACTCTTGGATTATTTGTAATGATTTGAAAGTCCACTGCTGCTTCCTCCTGCTGCCGGCAGCCTTATGGCTGCCTTCTATGTCTGTGCACTTTTTTGCAAGATGCGATCGTCCCTCTGTCATTTTTTACATAAATGGCAACAAAAAAAGCGGCTGTTCATTATTGCTGTCCGTTCCTGCAATAATCAAGTCGCTTCTCTGTCTGTCCATCTACGCCGGTACATTACTTTCAGAGTGTGGTCCATTCTTTAATCCTTCTGCCTGAAAGTTTCAAGTAATGCAGACATTACCATTACTCTTGCCTCTTCGGCGGTTTCCTGATCGTTCACAGGCAACGCTCTCTTAAAGAAGATCAACCCACGTATTCGATTTGTTAATATCGTAACACAATACTGGGGTGAAAGTAAACCCTGTTTTGCAGTGTTCTGTAAAAAGTACAATAACCTTATTGATTATTTCGATCAATCACTGAAAGCAGTCCCTGACCTGCTTTCCGGAAGTCCTCCGGAAACGGCGAAACGGCACGCACCGTTTCACCTGTAAAAGGCTGTACGATCGTGGCGCGGTACGCATGAAGCATCGTTCTGCCAAAATCGTCTTCCCCGTTTCCGTACAGACTGTCTCCCAAAAGCGGATGGCCAAGATATGCCATATGGACACGGATCTGATGCGTGCGTCCCGTGCCGATATGAAGCCATACAAGGGAAATGACACCCGTTGACGCTGTTTTTTCTCCAAGCACTTCATAATACGTATCGGCACGCTTTCCGTTATGATTTATCTCCTGCTTCATGAGCTCGCCTTCGCACGGGGCGATCGGCTCATGCACACTCCCGCTTTTTACCGCAAAGCTGCCGTATGCCAGCGCATAGTATTCCCTGCGGAACCGCGAATCTCTGTCCGGCCTGGCCGTTTCCGTTCTTGCGGCCGACGCAAGCCTGGATGCGGTCATCCTGTTCTTCGCATAGACAAGGACACCGGACGTATCCTTATCAAGACGTCCGATGACACGGCAGACAGATGTCTCTCCCCTTTCCTGAAAAAATGCTGCCGTATAATTGGCCATCGTATCCGAATAATGGCCGTGCGACGGATGTACAGCCGTTCCCGCCGTCTTGTCGACGATGAGCAGATCTTCGTCCTCATAAAGAACGGACAGCGGATGTGAAACCGGCAAAACCTTGTCCGATCCCCACGGATCATCCGGGATACAGATACGCAGGATCTCGCCTGGAAGGAGACAGCTTTCCGTGAAAATCCGATACCGTGATACCGGCTCCTTGCCCGGGAGGACCGCCGTGATCCCGTCCCCTGCAAATTTCAGACGACTGATTTCATGTGGAGTAAGGTGAAGACGGTGCTTCAGTATAAGCCCCGCCTTCCCTCCGAATTCCTGTTCGTCTTCGTCTTTTACCTGATAACAGATGATCTTATCCATTGTCTTCCACAGCCACGGCACATCAGTCCGGACGCTCCTTTTCATCGCTTATTATTTCTTTTATCATATCGCATCCGTGAAATGAATACAAGCGATGACGCCCTGTGAAGGATAATACTATTCAGTGAAAATACCGGTGAATGTCGAATGAACTGTCAAATCCGGGAATGACTGCTTTTCTGTACGCATCCCCTTTTCCGTACGGAACGGTAGCGTCGAATCCAAGCTTGTCCGACATGCCTCTTTCGTGATAGGAGGGCTCAAGCGGTGAGCCCTTTGCCGCGTCGACCTCCACGATATCTTCCGAAGCCTGGAATCTGGAAGCTATGGCGGCTTCCACTTCCTCCGCGCTGTATATATCCACATCGTCGTCAACCACGATCACATGTTTGATGTCCTTATATGATCCGAGCGTCGTCAGAATGGCACTTTTTCCGTCACCTGACTGATGGCTGCGGATGGAAACAACTGCGTGAAGCCTGTGTCCTCCGCCTGTCGTCAGATTAACGTCCTGCACATCCACAACGTTCCGCAGCGCTTCGAATATCTCCGCTTCCTTGATCATACCGTAAGCGAGATGCTCTTCTTTTCCCGGGAAACATTGCTGAAGAATTGCGTCATCCCGATACGTCACAGCATTAACCTCAATCAGCGGAGAATCCTCCGGCAGACTGTAATATCCCATAAGCTCGGCAAACGGCCCCTCCATTCCCTTTTTCCCGGGATGAATGACACCTTCCATTACGAATTCTGACTGTGCAGGCACATCCAGATCAACCGTCAGGCAATGAATCAGCTTCAGCGGCTCCCCACGCAGTGCGGAATCAATTTCATATTTGTCGGTTTCATACCTGCTTGTACTCGTCTGCGACGTCAGGAATAAAGACACATCTGAGCCGATGATCACAGCACACTCAAGGTCTTTCTTTTCCTTCTCACATTCGTAAAGCACGTTCCGGAGGTAAGGCGATGCCGGTGAGACCAGCACGTTGAGGGAGTTTCCGCTGTTGATCTGAAACCGCCGTACAGCCAGATATGTCCGGCCGTTCTTGGGATCCTTATACACCAGCATCGCCGAGGTCAGAAACGGTCTGCTGTCCTTTTCATTATACGTCGGAACAGGCAGCAGCTTTAATAAATCAATACCGCTTGTGACAACATTTTCCTGTGCCGGGCCAGAATTAATAAAACATGGTTTTACAGGATTTTTCAGTGCGGACAGAATTCTGGGAATTCTGTCCGCAGTATTGGTATGCAGCAATTGCATAACAATATTCCGATTCCCGTACAACCCGCCGGCGACCCGGCTGCTGCTGCCGCGGACATTTTCAAAAAGAATCGGTTTCTGGCTTTTATAGTAATCCAGAATCGCGCCGATCTCGAATTTCGGATTCACCTGCACTTCGCAGTGCATAAGCTCCCCGCTCGTCTCCAGCTCATTCAGCACTTTTCGCAGCAATTGCTCATTTTCCATATTAAATACCTTCCCTGATAAATAAATTAAATTATTCCTGTAACAATGCGTACAAGCATACCGGCAACCATGCCGAAAAACGGATCAACCAATGCAGTTACAAGAATTGTCACACCGGCTGCAACCGGATTATCCTGTATACCCGTCGCTGCATTCTCCGGAAATACCACAACAGCGCCAAGTATAAACAGAAAACCTGCGATGCTCTGGCTTGGAATAAAACGTGCAATTTTAGGCAGGACTTTAACAAGAAGAATCACTGCCATGATCGCCATCATTAAAATACCAGCCGCTTGCGGATGAGGAGCAAGTCCAGTGCTGCTGATAATGGCTTCCACAGGTCCGCCGCCAAACAAAGCACTGACTGCATCTGCAAGACCTGAATAAATTGTAACGCTGTCAACATTTACCGACTTTGATGCCAGTTGTCCGACAACACCTGCATAGGCAATGTTGCCGCCAATCTGCAGTGTACATATTGCTAACACACCACGAATAAGATTCGGCGATATGTGCAGCTTCGTAAGGCTGAACCGTTCTGCGTTCATATCTACATAAACAGCATTTTTTTCCAGATTATTTTTTCTTTTAACAGACCATACAACAGAGCTTGCAATTACACATACTGTAACAGTATAAATCAGGTTTCCGCTGATAAAGTAAACCAGTAATCCGGAAAGCATAGAAATTCCGCCTGCCAGACGATCTTCCTTTACCATATCAACACTGCATTTAGCCAGCATTATTCCAACACCTGCCATCATGCTGCTTAAAATTCCTGTACCGATAAGATTTGTTACAGCATTCAGCACACCGAAAGCACCTAATGCCGCCATTGCAAGGCCGGCAAAAATAATCGTGTTTAGTCTCTCATTTCTATCTTTTCCAAGCTTGCCTGCCAGAACAATTGATTCCGCCTGAAAAGAAATCGGTGCAACCTGTCCGAAAAAAGCCATTCCACCGCAGCCTACAAGAAAGCCAAGTGCAGTTGGAAATGCAGCAAATCCAAAAGTCATTGCCAGAACAGCCTGCGGTATTCCATTTAGCACAGTAGACAGTGCCGCCAATATATCCTGCAAATTCACTTCATTCACCTCCTCAAATAATACGACAGCATTATAACGTGCGCATTAATTCCTCCGATGTTACAACGTCACCGACAACATAATCAATATTCTTCAAAAATGCATGATGAAGATCAATACTCGTGCCGGCTGTGCAGTCGCTCACCACAACCGCATACATATCACGCTGCTGTGTTTCCAGAGCTGTTGCATAAACACAGACATTTGTAGCCGCGCCCGTAATAATTACTGCATTCTTTTTCATTCCTTTCAGCAGTAATTCGAGATCTGTCTGATAATAAGCACTGTACCTCCGTTTTACAAGTACATAATCATCAGGGTCCGGTTCAAGTTCTTTTACAATTTTTACGCCATCCCCGTTTTCCAGACAATGCTCCGGTTCACTTCTCTCAAGTTCCAGACCAAAATCAACTTTCTGACGCCGATGTGTCTCCTGCGTATAAATAATCGGAATACTGTTATCATTTGCCCATTTTTTTAAATTCAAAATGTTCGGTATAATATCACGTCCACCGGGACATTCAATCGGTGCACCTGCTGAAATAAAATCATTCTGCATATCTATAATCAAAAGAACCGCATTTTCTTTTCTGATTTTGTTCAAATTATCTACTGACATTTTTTTCCTCCTGAATTTATATTCCCATGTTTCAATACTTTCCCATCAGCGAATCGAATTTTGTACCTTCATCATGTCATAAAATTTCCTCCTTTTCAGTTAATATATGGCATAATAAAAGACGCGTCTCTTTTATTTTTGAATAAAAAAAATTGCTGACAAATAAATGTCAACAATTTCTTATTATACATAAAATGTAGAATAAACTATTGTTAATAGTCAAGCATTCATCGGTACTTCATACATATCTGCTATAAATCTGGCTGACTGGCGGAAAATATAAATACTTTCCGAACCCGTACAGCATCATAAAAATAAAGTACTGTGAAATATATAATTTTATTATCTACATTCTATATTTCTAAGTTTCATCTGTCAAGTTTATAGGAAATTAATAATTAACAAATAATAGGGTTTTTCATTGTGCAATTGTTCTAAATTGTTTAAATAAAATTGACTTCTTTCCGTGATTATTATACCATCAAGTACAGCAAGGAGGTGCAGATTATGATTTCTTCCTCTTATGATACGCCGTCTTATCACAAACAGCTGATAAAGCTCTATAATGACGTCAACAAATCTATTTACGGATTCGGCACAACAGAAACGAAAATCTATTTCAACGACAACCTGATCACCTTCACGGTACGCCATAACCGCATTCCGTGTCTGATCGCACTGGAAAAGGATTATTCTGCCATGAAGGAATGGGTCGACGTTTCACTCATGAATGTCTTCAAAGAGCGTTTTCAGAAGGCGCTGGCCGACGGTCTGAATATTACCCCTCAGGCCATCCTTCGGGATTACGACCCCAAAAGCCTGATTGCTGTTACCGTTGTTGTGTTGAAATAAGTCCGATAACCGGTTATTCTCTGCAATTCCATCAGATAACACACACAAGCGGAAGCAGAATGTTGCCGAGTACCGATACGACTGCTGCCGCAATAAACATGATTAACCCGTATACTCGTGAAAACTGGACGGATTCAAAACGGCTGCGGATACTGTTGATGCTTATAATAAACATTGAAAAAGCCAGGATGTTGACGATGCCCCAGATATTCACATACTCCACAAGCCCGGCCGTCAAAGCATCCGGCAGCAGATTCGCACCTACCATAATACTTGATACAGCGCCAAAAAAAGCACCCGGGATCATGCCCAGTGTCCGGACCTCATAAATCGAAGCAACGTATAACGATATCAGCACCCATATGATCGTTGCAAAAAGAGCAATAAAACATTTAGAATAAATTCCGTAGCTGTCCCGGACAGTTTCAACATTTGTGAGGATTTCCGTCGTAATGAGCGAACCGTTCTGATCCTTGACGGAACCAGTGTCGAATCGTCCTGTGTATAGTTGTATGCGATCGGTACCATGGCAACCGCGTTCTTTGTGATTTTATATCCTGAAACATCCAAACTCTTGTTTATATCACTGTTTTCTGTATCCGGTGTCAGGATAACCTCATCGCACCGCATATTCAGCTCCAGAAATATCGAGAGTTGATGCGAGTCAAGCGGAAAACGCAGCGTACTGAAGTACTTCGTTACCGTCACATCGATCCTTACCTTCTGGTAATGTGTATCTCCGCATTTCTTATCATGCATGATTTCCGTGTTGTTGATCATACCCTTGTAGATCCGGAAATTGTGAATCATGTCCAGATTATCAGATTATCGCATCCGTCCCACCGGAACCATACAACCATCACAATATCGTATGAGTTATTCTTGATATTGATTGACTTCATGTTTTCCAGATACGTCCCTGCTACAACACCAGATGTGTCATATTCTTTTCCGATTTCCTGCACGGTAACTTTCAGTTCCGAATTCAACGACATCGTCGTATCCCACTCTGCTTTCTGCTTTACATTACTGCTGTAAAGGCAGCTGCATGCCACCGCAAGGAATACTGCGCAGCCTCCGATTTACAGCACAAGGCTGATAATCAGACGCTGTTTTTCCCATTTCTTCATCTTTTTTAAATTGAATTCCATTTATAACCCTTCTTTATAAAGCTATGCTCCAGGCCGCACTTACGATCATATGTCAAGTGAACAGCAAAAACAAGTACGGCTGCCAAAAGGATTCACGCAAATCTCTTTTTTGTCAGATGCCGTGCGCTGAATACCGCGAAAAACAATGCGCAGAGCTCCGCGATCGGAAAAGCCGCCCACAACAGATCCCCGTACCCGCTCTTTACAAACAGCCACACGAGCGGCAGCAGCAGCGCCGCCATACGAAGCAGCGAAATAATAAGCGAATAGACCCCGTTTCCGAGCGCCTGACAGTACCCCTGCAGGATAACATTCGCTCCCGCGAAAAAATACCCGATCGTTATGATGCGCAGTGCCTTCACCGTTATGATCTGCACTTCTTCCGAAACGGCGAAGATTCCCGTGATCTGCGGTGCAAAGCACTGAAGCAGCAGAATGCCCGCGCCCATGATGATAAAGACATCCGTGAGTCCCCATTTCAGAGCATCGTCGATTCTGTCCTTCCGGCCGGCTCCATAGGAGAACCCGACGATCGGAACAAGCGCGTTGTTCAGTCCGAAAGCAGGCATATAAATAAAATTCTGGAGCTTGAAGTATATTCCAAACGCCGTCACTTCGGCGGCAGACACGCTCCCAAGGATCTTGTTCATCCCGTACGCCATCAGTGACGTCATCGCGCTCATGAAAATCGCCGGGATCGCGATCACATAAACAGACAGGATGATCTTCCCGTCCGGTATCATATACCGGACAGACCGGTTTATGGCCCGGTTATACCGGTAATGGATATATACGCCAAGCACGCAGGAAATACACTGGGAAATCACCGTCGCGACGGCCGCGCCTTTCGCGCCCATCGCAGGGATCCCGCACCATCCGAAGATAAAAAATGGATCCAGTACAATATTGGCACAGGCGCCGGCAAGCTGAACGATCATCGCAAGCGTCGTCTGTCCTGTCGCCTGCAGAATTTTCTCGAAGGCAAAATAACCCATCGTACCGAATGCTCCGATCGTACAGACGCTGAGGTACGAAACAGCGTAGGAATAGGTAACGGGATCCTGCGTCTGGCTTCCGATAAACGCATTTACGCCGAATATTCCAAACAGCATGAATCCGATATAGTATACAGCACCCAGGAAAATCGCGTTTCCGGCGACACGGCTGGCCGATTCACGGTCACCCTTGCCGAGAAACCTGGAAAGCACGGATAAAACGCCGACGCCGGTCCCTGTATTAAAAGCAACCATCAGCATCTGTATCGGGAACGAAAGCGTCAGCGCCTGCACCGCCTTGTCGCTTGCGTTGACAATTGCCGCCGTATCCGGTATGTACGATACATACAGGCTGTCGACTACATTATAAAAGGCCTGTACGAGCATCGATATCATGATCGGAAGCGCCATTGCAAAAACCAGCTTCTTCATCGGCATCGACGAAAGCTCTTCCGTTCTGTCTCCTTTTATATCACGCATTCCGCACGCTCTCCTGACTGTATTGTGGTAAAATAAGTATATCACAGTATCAGAGGGGGCTGTAAAATGAAAAATAAAAAGAATGCTTTTATTCTGACCATCCTTCTTATCCTGGCAGCATCTGTATTGCTGATATGTTTCGTATATCTTCCCTCGCAGAGAAGAAAGCAAATGACTCCTGCCGCGTCATCAGGCGTTCCGGCCGAAGCTTCATCGTCTGCCGAAACTTCCCCGTCTGCTGCCGCGTCCTCCGGCAGTGCTGCTTCCGCCAGTGCTGCTTCCGCCGGCGATTCTGCCGGCGGCAGGACGTATCATACATGCTGGGTCGCGGGCGGCCAGGGTGTTTTCCCGTATGCTCTGCCAAAGCCGGTATCGCTGCAGAGCGGAACGATCACCTCCAAAGAGATCGATCTCGACAGCGACGGTCAGAACGAGCTGGTCACCGTTTCCGTTAACGGGGATCCCGTGCCCGATACGTCCGAAAATGGCGGCGGTGATTTCTACGGGACGCAGCTTTACAAATTTTCCGTCGGAATCACAGTCGGTGAAGCCGGCGGAAATACCTGGAGCAAAGCCGCGGAAGCCGAGATCCCGATTTCATGGTTTGAAATGGATAATGCACGGTTCGATTTTTTTGCAGGCTGTGACGGCAGGATTTATCTGGAAGAATACATTAGTCAGAATTTTATAGAAGACGGATGCCGGTGGCGCCTGCAGGCATACAGCTATGACGGCGCCGGTCTGCAGAGCGTCCTGCTGGACCGCGACAACCTGCAGTACGGCACCGTTCTCGCCTGCGGCAACGATGGTTTTTTCAGCCTGCTCGGCGATATGGCATCGTTAAAAGCGTATTCCGATAAAGACTATGAAGATTTCGAAAAAGCTGCCGGAAAAAGTGAAGGCTTCTATGACAAACTGGCCGGCTGCGGTTTCCGCCTGACCGGGATCACAAGGGAAACCGGCATTATGGATCAGGATCCTTCGCTCACAAAGCTTGCCCGTATCGAGGCAGTGTCCAGCTTCCGTGACGAAGAATACAATACGTTTTATGAGCAAGACAGCAATCCTGATTTCAGCGGCACCTCGTTCGGGGATATCGAAATCAAGACAGAAAGCGAATAACCTCCGCCTTCCTGCCGGAGAATAATTGCACTATACAAAACACTTAATATAATATATGACGTTTTAAAGTTAATATAATATTTACAAATTCTGGAAATCTGTGTATAATTACTCCTGTGGGCGATATGGATCCCGGTCGGGATCCATATACGTTCCGCCTCTTAACGGCCGTTAAGATAACTCGCAAATGATAGAAACAGGGAGGAATTATATGAGACATCTCAGGATTACGGGAGCACTCTTTCTGCTCCTGCTGGCAGCATTTTGTTTTTTATCATCTGACAGGCAGGTACACGCGGCTGATACAGGGATCCAGGAAAAGGAACTGTACCAGCTGACGACAAACAAAGCCGCGGACCGGATCAACCTTGTAATGGCTGTCCATATGGACAAACAGAATCTCGGAGTATATCTGCCCAAGAGAGCTTCTGTCTCCGTCCGCATCAAGAATCACAGCGAGTTTTCACAAACACTGACTATGATTTTTTTCAACCAGGTCAATCCGGAAGAGATCTACCAAACGATACCGGCAGACGGCTCCTGGGTCAGTTTTACCGCACCGGAGGACGGCGTGCCGTTCCTCGCCACGCCTCTGAACACCGATGTGCTTCCGATCATCGAATACAAGGTTTCCGATGATGCGAAAGAACTGGTCTATTACAGGGACGGCGTGACCTCGCAGGACGAGTTTATCAGCCAATGGCGCCAAAGCGGCGATTCTTACGCTGTTATGGAAAATGACTGTGTCACGTTTATGGTTCCGATTGCCGACATCGACGTTTTAATCTCCAATCCGGCGGTAGCGCCTGCGAACCGGTTTGACAGCCTCGCTGAGCTGTTTCAGTATTATATGGATTTCCGCAGTCAGTATAACCGATATGCCGGACTCACGGATACAGACCCCGCTTCCATAAACTATAACCCGGGCGGGAAGTTCTTTGTTTTCGCAAACCCGGACGGAGGCGGATGGTCCTACATCGCAGGAGACCACATTGCACTTACAAACAGACGTCTGCAGCCAAACTTTGACGGATATCTGTGCCGCGCCTGGACTTCTCTCCATGAATTCGGCCACAGCTATGAAGGCGGGATCACCGGATCCAATATCCATATGGGGGACATAGACAACAATATACTTGGCCACTATTTCCAGCAGACATATCTGTCGTCAGACGAGCTTCCGTGGATCGGCAGCATTGACCAGGTGGAACTCAATGCCGCAGCGTTCCGGAACTCCAATTATGAATTCAATGATTATGTACATCATGACGGCGGTTATGAGGTATGTCTCTATCAGTTTGTCAATCTCTGCGATAAGATAGGACCCGAGAAATTTCTGTCGGCCTCATACCGGTATGCCAGGTCATATCCGGCCGAAACAGGGAGGAAGGTTCGTGATTCGGAGCCGTATGTTTATGGTGCCGGTGCTTCCGGCTATAATATCATCCCGTACCTTGAATCCTTCTCGCTTCCGGTATCTGAGCGGTCACGATGTGACACTTATGAGCAGGATCTTCCTATGCTTTATTACATACGTGACCTGGTATCCACCGATGAAGAAGCGCGTGAGATCTCGAACCATCTCGGACAGAAGGGTCTTTTATATTCGCTTGCCACGGTGGACGACCTCAAATATACCGGTTATACAAGCAACGTCTCCATTAAGATAGACATCGATGATCTGAGCCAGATAGCCGGGAAGAACGTTCTCATCAAGAACGGCTCCGAAACGGCAGCTGAAATTCCGGTCACAGGGGATACGATTACCGCGGTGCTTCCGATCGGTACGTATGAAGTTGAACTCCCGCAGACGAATTCGCTCGGATATCGGCATAATTACGAATACATCGCAGCAAAGAAAGGAACCGCATATGCCGAATATTCCTATGAGAAGCTGAACGAGAATCTTCTCGCAGGCGAAAAGGGAATATCAATCTGTGGAATCGGTGACTTAGAATTTGCATCCCTTCATTACGATGCACAGTCTCATAAAATCTATCTGAATGACAGCGGCAATGATCCTCATTATGCTCAGGAATCATGGAGGGGACAGGCTTATGCATCTGTCCGGATCACGAATCCGTCAGGAGAAACGGTACTTTCTCAGGATTTCATAGCGTTTGCGACGAGAAAGCAGCAGGTCCTGGAAGCATCTGCAGAAGTAGGAAGCCACATCCTGATTTCCCATAAGGAACCCAGCAGACTGCTGGTGATCGATGAGCGGACCCAGCAGAAAGACGAGGAATACATGCCGTCCGCGCCTGATACATATGAAGATTATGTCATTACAAAATACGGCATCATGAAGGCTTCCTGGAGCGGGGAGAAGATGAAAGAGAAATATACGTCAACGCTTCAGAGCCTGAAGGATGAAATTCTGGCTTCTGTCCGCAGTGACGAGATCGGAAATGTATCGAAGAATTTCCGCAAACGGGCATTGCTTTGGACCGCTGTACAATCACTTGACGAGCCGGAGCGTTCCGACATGATGGCAGAACTGAAAGATTTCTTTCCGGAAACCGCAAATACCAGTGCGAAAACGAAGATTCTTTTTACCGGACTCGGAGACTGGCAGTTTGCTTCGCTTGAATACAGCCCGGCGAACCGCACCATGACCATTGCCGGCGCATACGGCCAGCCGCATTCGTATTTCCATGACAGCTATGCATCCGTCACGCTGAAGGACGCAAGCGGCAATGTCAAATATACGAAGAATTACGTCGGAAACCAGGTTCAGCAGAACGGCACGGAAACCGTAAATACCGTACCCGGAGACAAGCTGATCCTGTATTACGCAGAGCATTCAAGGCTTAAATTTTTCAACGGCGCAGGGGAAGATATTTCCTCATCTCTTCAGCCTTCCGAAGACAAGGTCTGTACGGAATATACAGTCACGGACAGCGGACTCGTCAAAGGACGCAGCTATGCCAGCATCGGGCAGAACTGCCAGGAGATCCGTCTGACCGGCATCGGCGATATCCAGTTTGCGACATGCATATATGACATGACCGCCGGCACATTCACCCTTAAAACTGCAGATTCCGTAACACCGCACGATTACTTCAAGGAATTGTACGCAAGTGTTATGCTTACGAGTGCCGACGGATCGGCAAAACTGGTAAAGGGCTACATCGGCAACATCCGCCAGAAGAAAGGTGAAGAAACCGTCAGCGTGGAACCGGGTGACCAGCTTTATATTTATTACGCAGAACACAGCCGTCTCCTGTTTTTTGGCAGCAGCGGAGAGAATCTTAACGGAACACTCCAGCCTGCAAATGACCGTGTCTTCACAACGTACCGCGTTGGTGCGAACGGCCTTGAGAAAACAGCAGGTGAATAAGCTTAATGAAAGCAGGACAGGTCACACGACCTGTCCTGCTTTTACGTTCGTCAGGAAATCTGTTATATACCCGGCGTATTCCGCCGTTCGTTTAAATACGTCAAAATGTCCCGCGTTCTTCACAAATATCAGTCTCGCAAGCGGAATATTCGCGTGGATCCATTCGGAATGCTGCGGCCTGATCAAATCCCGCTTCCCGGTAAGAAGCAGGACCGGCATCGAGATCTTTGAAAGATCACCGGCTGTGATACGAGGATGGCCGGTCAGCAGACCAACCTGCATCTTCTTGTTCAGGATCCTTTCATGAATTCTCTTCGTTCGGGCCAGCCACTCCAGCGCAGTAAAGAAAGCAAACTCCAGATCAAAGAAAACAAGGACCGGCGTCTTTAAGCCGGACGGATTCATGTTTCCGCTGATTGCGACAACGGCACAGATCCGGTCCGGAGAATCGGCTGCGGCCGCGAGCGCCGCATTCGCACCGTCGCTGAAGCCAAGGAGCACCGCTTTCCCAGTTTTCTCCGCATCCATGAGCGCAAAAATATCTCCGCAGAATTGCTGAAAATTCAATTCCTTTATTTTCGCGCGCAGAATCGATTTCCCGTGGCCGCGGCTGTCCATACGGATCACGCGGTACGATCGTGACAAGGCTCCCGCGAGTTCGTCAAAGACATGAAGATCCTCCCCGTTTCCGTGCAGCATGATGATCGGATCGCCTGTACCGGAAACGACATAGTGAAGATTTACATCATTTCTTTTCAGATACCTCTCTTCCATCCTGTTTCACCCGTCCCTTCCGGCGCAGGAAATAGTGAAGTCCGTCCGGCAGTGCCCTCGATACGTGGCCGCCGCAGTACCTGCGGAATGCATCAACGTAATCCCCAAACCCTTTCGTATCAAGAACATTTACGGCTGAATAGCCCATCGAAACCGTCATGTGCTTCGGGAAACAGACGATATATACGCTTTTCCATTCTGTCGGCGCATATTTGGCTTTCGCGGTATAAAGCGGTTTGAAGCCATATATCTGGTTCATTTTCTCATAATTGTACCGTTCCAGCCATTCGAAGAAACTCTTGTGGTCTCCCTCATTCGTATGTGCGAGCGGAGCAACGCCGAGGCTGCCGTATTTCACACCTTCCGCCTTCATGCTCTCATACGCATCGTGGAAGATCAGCTCCATAACACCATGCGTACAGCCTGGCCGGCGGCGCATAATGTCCACGATATAGCCGTCTTTCTGAAGAAACGGGTTGAATACCATGAATCCCTGGATTACCCCGTTCCTGTCCTTTGCGTAAAAATACCGCTTATCGTCGGGAAAATCAAAGCCAACCGACCCGAGTGCAAATTTCAGAAGACTCGTGTGTTTGCCGTCAAGCCACGCATTCGTGATATCCGTGAATTCTTTTTCGATCGATTCATCTTTCCCATCCTGCAGCCGGTATTCATGCACCGTCAGGCCGTCATGCTTTGCCTGATGGAAAGAAGCACGGACTTTTGCGGCTTTTCCGCCGCTCATGCTGTAAACGGAAAGGTCAAAAACAGCTTCTTCTCCGCTTTTATACGATCCAAAGCCCAATTTCTCATAGACCTTCCGATGTTCTTCGATCACGAACAGGAAAATCAAGCGATAGTGATTCTTCTTCGCGTACGCGCACAGCTCTGTCAGAAAAAGTTCCAGTTCGTTTTCGTCACAGATGGGATCGCCGCAGATCACCATGTCCTTTCCGGACATCGCGTAGGCTGCCACACCTTCCGCCGTATCGGAAAAATACCAGCTCTTGTCCTTTTCCAGCGCCAGATACGAAAGGGAGTTCACCGCATACTTCCGCAGCAGCGCCAGCACTTTCTCTCTGTCTCGTCTGTAATCATCTGATTCCGGCATCTTTTGCACAATTTTTCCTCCCTGCAGTCTGTTAAGCTGTTCTAATCATACCACATGATTCCTTTTCCGCAAGATCGGAATCCGCAGAAAAAGGCTTCGTTTCCGTTCCGCATAACATCACGGAAAGGAAACGAAGCCTTTTTTATTTTATTCCGTCCAGTATTAATTTGGCCGATCCGTATATACCGGCGTCATTTCCGAGCTCCGCAAGCCTGAAGGCAAGGTCCTTGTCCGGCATAAACGCCCGCTCACGATAATATTTCCCAATGTAATCCAGCACGATCTGGCCTGCCTTCGATACGCCGCCTCCGATCACGCATATTTCCGGATCGGCTATCGCGGCGGCATCAGCAATTGCCGTCGCAAGGTATCGGAAAGAGATATCCGCAGCTCTCCTGCTCAGTGCATCTCCCGCTTTCACTCCGTCCAGGATCGCCTTTGCCGATACCGGACCGCTTCGCAGCGAAGAAGGTTCACCGGATGACTCAAGCAGTTTCGCTGCCACACGAACCATGCCGGTTGCCGAAGCGTATTGTTCGAGACAGCCGCGATTTCCACAGCCGCAGACATCTGTTTCTGCTTCGTTCATATGAAGATGACCGATTTCACCTGCGGCGCCGTGTGCGCCTGTAAGGATCCGCCCGTCTGCGATCACACCGCAGCCGACGCCTGTTCCGATCGTGACCATCATCATGTTCTTATGACCGCGTGCGGCGCCGCGCCACATTTCACCGAGTGCCGCTGCGTTCGCGTCATTGGCGATCATAACAGGCATTCCGGTCATTTCCGAAAGCTCGCGCTTTGCTTCCTTATATGTCCAGCCAAGATTCGGCGTCATACGGATGATCCCGTCTTCCAGAACGGGTGCCGGGATATCCGCGCCGATTCCGATGATATTTTTTCTTGCGATACCGTGCTGTTCCGTCTTCTGTTCAAGAGAAGCCTTGATATCCGGAAGGATCATGATTCCTTCCTTTTCGGTCCGCGTCGCGATCTCCCATTTGTCTGCAAGTGTTCCGTCCGTCTGAAACAATCCCATCTTAACGGACGTACCGCCGATATCAACGCCGAAGCAATACTTCATCGCGTATTCTCTCCTCAGTCTGAAATAACCTCTTCCGTTTCTTTGTCGAAATAATGAGACTTTTCCATATTGAATGCTAATCTCACATTGCTGCCTGCCCGTGCTGTCGTGCGTGGATTTACACGTGCCGTCATCTGTCCGCCGGCAAAATCGAAGTAAAGGAGCACTTCCGAGCCAAGAAGCTCGAAAACACGGATTTCCGCAGAAATCACCGCATCCGAATACTGGTTCAGGAAGACCTCTTCGTCATGAATATCCTCCGGACGTATGCCAAGTACGATCGTCCTGCCGTCATAGCCGCCTGCTATGATCTTGTCCGCTTTGGATGCCGGTACGCTCAATTCCGAACCGCCGACAGAAAGCGTCACATCTTTTCCGTTTACATGCACTTCCGCATCCATAAAATTCATCTGCGGTGATCCGATAAAACCGGCCACAAACTGATTGCAAGGATGGTCATAAAGCGCCTGCGGCGTATCGATCTGCTGGATGACACCATCCTTCATGACAACGATCCTGGTACCGAGCGTCATCGCTTCTGTCTGGTCATGTGTAACGTATATGATCGTCGCGCCAAGTCTCTGATGCAGCTTCGAAATTTCCGTACGCATCTGTACACGAAGCTTCGCGTCCAGATTGGAAAGCGGCTCGTCCATCAGGAAAACCTTGGGATTCCGCACAATCGCACGGCCCATCGCGACACGCTGCCGCTGTCCGCCGGAAAGTGCCTTTGGCTTGCGGTTCAGAAGCTGATCCAGATCCAGAATTTTCGCTGTTTCTTCGACTTTTTTCCTGATCTCATCCTTCGGGACATTTCGAAGCTTCAGCCCAAACGCCATATTGTCAAATACCGTCATATGCGGATACAGGGCGTAATTCTGGAAAACCATCGCGATATCCCTGTCCTTCGGCTCGACATCGTTCATGACCTTTCCGTCGATTAAAAGCGTACCCTCCGTAATCTCCTCAAGACCGGCGATCATACGGAGCGTCGTGGACTTTCCGCAGCCGGACGGTCCGACAAAAATAATAAATTCCCTGTCTTCCACTTCCAGATTGAAATCCTTGACAGCATTGACGCCGTTTGGATATGTTTTATTGATATGTTCCAATGAGAGCGAAGCCATTTCATTTCCTCCTTTATATCGATTCGCCGATGATCAGTTCCCCTTCAAACAAGGTATGGCGCTTCGGAGTATCAGGATGTTCAATCTGTTCAAACAGCGCATTCACCGTTTCATGAGCCATTGCTTCATTCGGCTGTTTCATTGTCGTAAGTCTTGGGATCATATAACTGCCTGTCGAGATTCCGTCGAAGCCTGCCACCGCAGTATCCTCCGGGATCCTCAGACCGATGTCGCACAGCGCGCGCATCGCGCCGATCGCCATCGTATCGGAAATCGCATAAACACAGTCAAAATTCGTACCGGCATTGCAGATCCGCCGGATACAGTTGTAGCCGTTTTGATATGAGTATGTATCTTCGGCGTTTTCCGGCCTCAGGATAAGTGCCGGATCCATCTCTATATGCTTCTCTTTCAATGCTTCGCAGTATCCGTCAAACCGGAGCGACCCGATCGACTGATCCTTCTCGTCGGCACAGATAATAGCGATCCGCTTCCGTCCTCTGCCGATCAGATATTCGACCATGCGCTTGCTTTCTGAAGTATCATTGACGGATACATACGCGTAACGTTTATGATTGACACTGTCCGTTACACCGACCGTGCTGAACACAAACGGTACGCCGATCCGGTCCAGCCTGTCCTCTGCCCTGGAAAAAATACCTCCCAGAAAGATGATGCCGTTCAGCCGCTTCTCTCTCTCAAGAAGCATCGCCGCTTCCGCTTCATCCTGGTGCTCATCCACATGCTGCAGAAGGAGCGAATAGCCGCGGTCATTCAAATCACTTTCAAAAATCCGGATCATATCGGAAAAGAATGGGTTTGTGATACCCTTGGCCAGAACTGCGATCGTCCTGCCGTCCGATATTTTCAGATTTCTGGCGGCGTTGTTCGGAATATATCCATATTCCTCGATCGCTGCTTTGATTCGGTTCCGGGTTTCCTCGTTGATATCCGGATGATCATTGATAGCGCGGGAAACCGTTGACACGCTGCAATGACAAATCTTTGCAATTTCTTTGATCGTTACGCTTTCCACTTCATCCCTGCCTCACTGTTCGTCCGCTTTCTGCTGTAACCGTCTGTATTTCATTCCATACATTATCACAAAAAATGGCGTTTGTAAATCGCCAGCGCCAGTTCCCGCCGCATGTCGAAGGGATATTGATGCGTGCTTCCCGTCCGAGTCTCTTGTAATCATGCATCGGAATGATCGCCGTATCTGCGGCCGAGTCCATCGTCATACGGATAAACGTATATACGTAATCTTCCGACAGCACTTCCGACACCGTCTTACCAAGATAATCTGCCGCATACGCCCGGTCCTCTTCCTTAAGCTCTGTAAACCAGCTCTTCACCGTCTGATTGTCATGCGTTCCCGTATACGCGATCGTATTTTCTCTCCATGTGTCCGGCAGATCTTTTGCATTATCGCGTGAATCGAAGGAAAATTCCAGCACCTTCATCCCCGGATAACCGGAATCCCTCACCAGCTTTTCTACGGAAGGCGTAAGGAATCCCAGATCTTCCGCAATCACCGGCATATCGCCGGCCGCATGCTTCAGCGCATTCAGAAGCTCCATGCCCGGTCCTCTTCTCCACGTTCCGATTTTGGCGGACGTACTGCCGTACGGAATCGCGTAATATTCGTCGATGCCCCGGAAATGATCGATCCGCACAACATCATACATGCGGAAGCAGTGACGAAACCTGCCGATCCACCACTTGAAGCCGGTCTGCGCGTGATAATCCCAGTCATACAGCGGATTGCCCCAAAGCTGTCCGTCCTCGGAAAAAGGATCCGGCGGACAGCCGGCCACCGCCAGCGGTTTTCCGTCCCTGTCAAACTGAAAGAGCCGTTTATCCGCCATAACATCCGCGGAATCCATCGCGACGTAGATCGGCAGATCCCCGATCATGCGGATTCCCAGATCATTCACATATTTTTTCAGTGCATCCCATTGCTTAAAGAACTCAAACTGCACAAACCGGTGAAAGTCCTCGCCCCGGCCGTCCTTTTTGTTCATAAACGACGTGTAGTCCGAAAGCCAGCGCGTTTCTTTTTCAAGAAAACTTTCGTATTCCGGCCCCTCTTCAAAGCGCCGGAACGCTTTTTCCAGAAGCGGATACCGGTTTCTGTACAAAAGTCCGTAATCGATGCTGTTCGGATCATCGCCCCATTCAAAAGCCGCAATATCTTCTTTCGTCAGGAGCCCTTCCTCCGCAAGTGTGTCCGGATCTATAAAATACGGATTCCCGGCATACGTTGAAAAGCTTTGATACGGCGAATCTCCGTACCCGGTCGGTCCGATCGGCAGAATCTGCCAGAACGACTGTCCCGCCTTCTTAAGGTGATCCGCAAATTCATACGCTTCCTTTCCGAACGTTCCGATCCCGTACGGTGACGGCAGGGAAAAGACCGGCAGAAGGACGCCTGCTTTTCTGTCATTTTGCGTCATCATGGATCATCCCTTCACAGCGCCTGCCACAACGCCTTCAATAATATATTTCTGGCAGAAAAGGTAGAACAGAATGATCGGTACGATCGCGAGGACAAGCACACCCATCATGGCACCCATGTCGATCGACCCGTATCCGCCGCGCAGATACTGTACCGCGATGGAAATGGTCTTGTACTTCTTGATGTCCAGGATCAGGTACGGCAAAAGGTAATCGTTCCAGATCCACATCGTTTCCAGGATCGCGATCGTGATCGCGGTCGGTTTCAGGATCGGGAAAACAACCAGGAAAAATGTCTGCAGCGGCGAGCATCCGTCGATCATCGCAGCTTCTTCGATTTCAAGGGGTATCGATTTGATGAATCCGGAAAACATAAAAATCGAAAGTCCCGCCCCGAAGCCGAGATAAATGATGATCAAGCCCCACGGTGTGTTGAGCCGCAGCTGATTGGCAATTTTGGAAAGCGGGAACATGACCATCTGAAACGGTACGATCATGGAAAAGAGGCAGAGATAATAGATCGCCTTCGTTACCTTATTGTGGACTCTTCCGAGATACCACGCACACATGGACGTACAGAGGATGATGACCGCAACGGAACAGATCGTTATAAACAGCGTCCAGCCGAAAGCCTGCAGAAATCCCGTCTTTGCGATGCCGCTGACATAATTTTCAATTCCGATATACATCTTTCCGAACGGCAGGGAAAATGGTGCTTTACTGATATACGCTTTCTTTTTGAAGGAATTGATCACGACAAGGTAGATCGGATACAGCCATGCAACGGACAGAATACCAAAAAGGATCGTAAACTTTAAATTTCTTTTGCTTTTCGTTTTCATGCCTGTATCTCCTTTCTGCTTGTCAGTCTGTTCTGAACGATGGCGATTACCGCAACAAGGATAAAGAAGATAACTGCCTTCGCCTGTCCGGCGCCTTCCCATCCGGTCCTGCCGTAGAAGGTATTGAAAATATTAAGGGCAAGCATTTCCGACGTACCGGACGGCTCGCCGTTTGTCAGAGCCAGGTTCTGATCGAACAGTTTAAAGCCGTTTGTAAGTGTCAGGAAGGTACAGATCGTGATGCTCGGCATTACCATGGGGATCGTGATGTTTTTCAGGATCTGTCTGCTGTTCGCGCCGTCGATCTTGGCTGCTTCCACAAGCTCGCCCGGGATGTTCTGGATCCCGGCGATATAAATGATCATCATATACCCGATCTGCTGCCAGAGCATCAGGATCACGAGTCCGACAAATCCGTAAACGGAAGAATACGTAAGCGTCCGTTTGAATATCTGCAGAACACCGTTCAAAAGCAGATTCCAGATGTAGCCCAGAATAATTCCGCCGATCAGATTCGGCATAAAAAACACGGTCCGGAAGAAATTGGTTCCCTTGAACTTTTTCGTCAGCGCAAGCGCGGCCGCAAACGCGAACAAATTGATCAGGATCACCGTAACGACAGTGAAAAGTGTACTGAAGCGGAAGGCATGTCCAAACGTGTCGTCCGCCATTATTTTAATGTAATTTCCGAGACCGACCCATTTCGCGTCATTGATCGTCGTGAAGTCGCAGAACGAAAGATAGATGCCTTCCGCGAACGGTGCGATAAATCCGATGACAAAAGCCAGAAGCGTGGGAAGGACAAAGATCGGAAAATACCGTTTGATCGCTTTTTCCATATGATTGACCCCTTACAGGATACAGACAGGAGATGGTCCGTTTCCTGACACATCTCCTGTCCAAAGATGACTGTTTTCGTTCCCTACTTATTGTTGGCTGCTTTATATTCCGTCGCCCAGTTATCAACAAATGCTGTCTTGACTGCGTCCCACTGGCCTGTGCCCTGTGCGTACTCCAGCATAGCCGAACCAAGATCATTCTTCCACTGCTCGGAGGGCATCGTTGTGAAGTTCCATGAAACCGGCGTCTTCGATGCATTATACTTCTGTGCGAATACGACGAGCGGATTCTGCGGCAGATAATCGCTGAATGTCGAGAACGGTGTTACAAAGCCCATGTCGGATGAAAGAGCTTTTCTTCCTTCGTCTGACTCCACGACCCATTTCAGGAATGCAAGCGTCGCGTCCTGATCTTCCTTGGATGCCTTGGAGTTTACACACCAGTAGTTCTCAGATCCTGTGCAGAGGCCCTGCTTCTCCTCGTCTTTCGCTCCGATGTAGATCGGCAGCATGCCAAGGTCATCGTCTGCCACGTCGTTTCCTTTGATGTCGTTATAAGCCCATGTACCGTTCTGATAGAATACAGCCTCGCCGGTCGCAAATTCCGAAGCTGCGTCATCGCCGGTCTTGCCGGAAAGAAGTGTACGGTCCGTCGTGGAATCGTTCAGATAAAGATCGAAGATATTCTTAAAGCCGTCAAGATACGTACCTTTGATCGCATCTGTGGAAGAAATATTGGAATCCTTGTATTCATAATAGATCGGAAGGTTTGCAAGATGCGTCTTGAATCTCCAGTCCGATGAGGAATCAAAGCCTGCTGATGTAAACGCACCTTCCACACCGAGTGCATCTTTCTTTGCCTGGATGTCATCCGCAACTTCCTTCAGTTTTGCAAAGGATGTGATTTCATCCGCGGATTTGATTTTGGCTCCGTCCATAGCGCAGTATTTCTTGATCAAAGCGTTGTTGTAGATGATGCCGTAAGTTTCAATAACGTAAGCGATTCCTTTTACAGAGCCGCTGCTGTCTTTCAGTTCGAAGTCTTTCGAAGAAAGATCCTTGTCGATATCAGAACTGGAAAGATCCATGCAGTAATCGTTCCATGTTGCAAGACCAACAGGTCCGTTTACCTGAAAAAGCGTCGGAGCTTCGGATTTTGCCATCTCGGATTTCAGTGTTGCTTCGTATGTTCCGGAAGCTGCTGTCGTGACGGTCACCTGAACACCTGTTTCATCCGTATATTTCTTTGCAAGAGCCGTCCACTGGTCTGCCTGCTCCGGTTTGAAGTTCAAGTAATATACTTTGCCTGAAGACGATGATGCTGTCGAAGATGATGTACTGCCTGTGCTTGATTTTGATGATGATCCGCAGCCTTGCAGCATTCCCATAACCATAGCTGCCGAGAGCGCCAGAACGATCACCCGTTTCATTTTTTTCATATTTTCCTCCTTCTTCCGGGAACGTTTATATTTTTTTGGTAACGTTTCCGGTAACGTTTCCGATTCCAGTTATTATATTACTCCGGAAACGTTTCCGGTGCAAGTCTTATTTACAAATTCATCGACATACCCAATTATTCGTCCATGAATTTGTGCAGTTTGCACAAAACATTGTCTTTTTCCGCTTTGATTGACGAACCACATATCCCATGATAATACCGTGGTTCTTCTCTGAATGCGGTCTGTGCTTCCGGAATCCCGAAGGGATCACTGTACCCGCATCTATAAGAATGAATAAAGATACGCTTCCGGCAAATTACGATTCCTTCTGCGCCTCATTGTGAAGACTGTCCATGATAAAACTCTTCAGATACTCTTTCATCCAGACCTGCGACTGCGGCATGTATTTTCCGTTCAGAACTTCATTGAAAAGGAGGTCCGGATGCTCCGCGAACGAAACGATCGCACCGTTTACCGCTCTGCTGATCGTCAGCGCGTGCAGCCGCCTCTTCTGTTTGAACACGTCACGCAGCATTTCTGCCAGTGTGTCCTCGATTTTATTCTTCGTCAGACGGGCCAGCTTCGCGGAGGCCTCCATATTATCGTTGAACATGTGGATATTGATAATTTTTACCGCGTCAAGATTGTTTAAATCCTGCGTAAACTCGATCTGCAAGTCGATAATGCGCTCGATCAGCCTCCACACTGCTTCGTCGTCACACTGACCATGACTTTTCAGATATGTGTATTCACCGATGACGGGATCATACTGCTTGCAGGTAAGCAGATAGATATCCATGACGATTTCATTAAAAAGATTTTCCTTGCTGCCGAAGTTCGCCGTGATCTGTCCCGCTGTAACACCGGCCTGTTTTGCGATCAGCCGTACGGATGTACCTTCATATCCATACTTGCCGAACAGCGTCGTTGCAGCTTCTTTCAGTGATTCTGCGGTTGTTTTGCCGGATGTTTTGGGTTTTCTCATGCGATTCAGACTATCCTCCTCTCCGGGATGCCCGGAGTTTGCTGTAAAATGAATGTATATACTATTTAATATATAGCAGAGTAGCATCCCGTTTGTCAAGGCGCGCGATGCACAGATTTCCCGAATTATAAGGCATTCCGGCAAAAAACAGGGTACGAAAACGCAGCTTCATGACGTTTCGTACCCTGCCTGCTTTCAGCATGACTTTTTTACCGTGGATTTGTTTTCTGGTCGTAATGGTGCACAGTACATGTTTCTTCTGCCGCTTCGCTGTTTTCACCGGATTCGATTTCGATATGCAGAATTCCTCTGACATCAATATATACAGAGCCTCCGATTTTTTTTAACGCGCTGCTGATATAAGCATAGGACTGTGCATTGCTGACTTTATCCGTCTCCGACTCAATTACCTGATACGATAAACAATATTTTTTATTCATGCTTCTTCCGGTACCCTTTCTGGAAAATGATGAAAAGAATTTTAGCCTGCTACTGTATGGAATGGTAGCCGCTGTACTTGTCAACAAAACCGTAAGTAAAGTCAAACGGATTCCCTTCGGCACCTTTTTCCTTATAAAGTGCAAAGGTATCGAATATGTCTTTGACCGTCATCTTCTTCTCAATCATGTAATTCAGTTCTGCTTCATTATTTTCATTTTTGAATAATTTAGGCTCTTCTGAACCTAAGATATAAGATTCCCGGCTGTTGACAAACGAGCGCTTCCCGTTTTCGTTGCGGCCCTGAAGCGTATAATACGTTTCTCCCTTTTCATCCGCCGCTGCGAAGTCATAGCCTAATGTATCCTGCTCGTATACGGCTGTTTCCGCTACGAGTCCGCCGCCGTCCGTTACGGCACGGCTTGCCCGGTTGAAACACGTTACCAGTCTGAGTGTATTGTATTCCGTACAGAAATTGAAATCGCCTGACGAATCCATGAAGCCTGCAATCGGTCCGTGTCCGTACTGACTTACAAGTACGTTATTAATAGCCGTGACCTTTCCTTCTACAATGACCGTAGCCTTCGTCGCCGTATTGCCCTTTACCCAGCTGTCGCCGTCTGTTGTCCATGCATAGCCTGTATCGTAATCATATTTCGGAATATAAACGCCGTCTTTTTCCGTTACCGTCATGGCAATAACTCCGTCGCAGTAATCATGAAGTCCCCAGAAATCAACGGCCGCACGAACGGCATCCGTTTCTCCGGCCGAGCAGACCCAGGCATCGATCCCGTTGCTGTCCAGCGCTTCGAACAGTTCAACGATGTTCTTCGTTACGGAAGAACCGCTCATCCAGTCATAGGAAACAACCCCGACCTTCGACTCGACGCTTGCCGGCGAAGTCCAGTTTTCAAGAGTCGTATCCAGATCATTGTAATATGCAAAGCATCGGTATGCTGTATCATATGCCTCGTCCTCCGTCATTCCCGTAAACTCCTGGAAATCAAGATACGGATCCGCAACATCATGCTCTTCTTCGTAGCATACCAAATCGAAAATCGCACGGTATTTCGCCGCAAATTCAAGCCACATACCGTCGCTCTGCATTTTCACTTTTACGTCGTCGCTGACTCCTTCCGGAGTAAACGGTCCGTAAGTATTCCAAAGATACGAATAGGCCGCTTCGATGTCATCGATCCACTCACGGTAGGAATGGCCGACTCCGTCCTCAGAAAAGCTTTTTCGCTCTTTATCCAGATCCTTTAAGCCAGACGTCAGGATTCCCTCCAGATCATCCGGACTGAATCCAAATGACATGGTCTGGATTTCATATACGAAGAGCTGTTCCCCTACGTCAAAGATCGAGCAGGTATTGTCCCAGTCAAAAACCGCATAATTGGTCTTATCATATTTTTCTCCGCTCTTCCCGTATGCAGTCAGGAAATCGTTGATCCCGGTCTTGACATTGTCTGCCCAGTCATCACGTTCGAGCATTTTGCAGGCAGTTTCCTGAGAAGTGCCTGTACTTACCGCTTCCGTTTTTTCGGTTTCAGTACTGCCGGATGATGTGCTGCCGGATGATCCGCACGCTGCAAGGGAAAGGATCATGGCGCCGGTCAGCAGCAGGCTTAATAATTTCTTTTTCATATATCCTCCTGTCATGGTATATAATTTTTTGGATTATAATGCTTTGACAAAAGCCGAATCCTCATAGAACAGCATATAACAAACAGACATGTATATTTCTGCGAATATCCATATCGTTTTCTGCCGGTAAATGTTGAATTATTATTCCGAAATAATAGCGACTTTATGCGATTAATACTACCATTTTTTGATATTTTCCGTCAATGCTGATGCATTTATGGCATTTTTGTGTTATTTATATTATTTCATGTTGTTTTGATGAAACGATCCCTCATTCTTCCAAATATCTACGCAGAATGTTCCTTGTGTGGATTTGGCGGCGTTCATCTTTTTAATCAGCCGCCTTCTGTGGATTTTCGTTCTTTTCACACATCCCTTGTTGGAAAAAATATAAGGAATTTGGTTCCTGTTCAAAAACAATTTTGTTGATTATTGCGCTTCCAAAGCCGCCGGTAGCAATGCAGGCAAAAAAGGACACATGAAAGCCGGGCAGCAGTGCCCGGCTTTCATGTGTCCTGATGTAAGGATAAGAAATTGTTAATAGATATTACGCGAGCCGCAGAACGGCATTTTTCACCATTGCTTTAATTTCAACGATTTTGTACTCTGTGTGCGACATGGGAACCGCGTATTTTACAGCAAGCTCGCCGGCTTTTTCGGCAGTCTCTTCTGTGATTTCTTTGTTCACAAGGTATCCCTCGACTTCATTAAGCCTTACCGGAACCGGTGCCACGCCGCCCAGAATCAGCTTTGCCCTCATGATCTTCCCGTTTTCGACGCCAAAGGCCGAAGCAAGACTCACAATCGCAAAATCGACGGAATCTCTGACCCGGAATTTATCGTAGTGCATAATGCAGCCTTTCAGGACCGGAATGGTTATGCCTGTAATAACTTCACCGTCCCGAAGAACATCCTGAGGTTTTGGCTTGGAGCAGCAGAAATCGGCAGCCGTCATTTCTCTCTGATTCGTTTTGATCACAGCGCCAAGTGCTATCAGCGCAGGTGCCGTATCGGAAGGATTGACCGCGTAGCAGCCGCAGTTCATACAGCGTTTTGCTTCCTTCTGAGCTTCTTCCAGCGAAGGCGCAGTCTCGTCTTCATGGTCAAGGTCACGTTGTTCCTTCGGTATTTCTTTTAGCTTCAGTCCCTTTTCTTCCTTGATTCCTTCCTCGTCAAACGTAAGGAACGGCATCTGGATCTGCTTTCCGACACACCTGTGGCCTTCCTGGATTCCCAGATATTTATCGATGCTGCGCGCAGCCGCGTGTCCGTTCGCGATACACTGGATCACGGTCGACGGTCCCGTCGTCACATCGCCGCCGGCAAAAACACCTTCCCGCGATGTCATCTGCGTATCTTCCCCGACCTCGATCAGACCTCTCTTCGTAAGCTGAAGCTGATATCCTTCGTCAAGGAATGATAGATCGACATTCTGTCCAACGGCCATCAGAATATTTTCCGCCTCGACCGTCGTCTTGCAGCTGTCGTCATACTTCGGACTGAATCTGCCGTTCTCATCTTTTACGGATACACATTTGCGCAGCTCCATGCCGGTCACTTTTCCGTTTTCACTGAGTACCTTAGAAAGGCCCCAGGACGGCATGATCTCGATTCCTTCTTCTCTGGCCCTCGCGATCTCTTCCCGTCCGGCCGGCATTTCCTCTTCACTTTCCAGGCACGCCAGAACGACATGCTCCGCTCCGAGCCGTCTGGCTGACATTGCCACGTCCATCGCGACGTTGCCGCCGCCGGTTACAAGGACCTTCTGGCCGACTTTTCCGTTCATCCAGTCATGCACCTGCATAAGGAAATCAAGTCCGAAAACTGTCAGCTCTTCGCCTGACAGACCGAGTACCGGACGTTTCCATGTGCCGGTCGCATAATATACACTGTCATATTTTTCTTCCAGTTCCGACGGCTGAATGTCTTCCCCGACCTTGATGCCGGTACGGAACTGGATTCCCATTCCTTTGTACGCTTCCGTCAAAGCCCGGACCTTTTCCTTCGGCAGACGGTATGCCGGAATCGCATACATCAGCATTCCGCCGGGCTCTTCTTTGGAGTCATAAACGACTACATCATTGCCTTCGCTTCTCAGGTAATAAGCAGCTGAAAGTCCGGCAGGGCCGGAGCCGACAACCGCGATCTCCTTTCCCGTGGAGGAAGCAGGGCTCTGATAAAACTGACTGACATGGTCCAGAATATATTCTCCGACGTATCGTTCTACATTCCGAATGGCGACACTTTCGCCGAAACATGTCTGACGGCATTCATCCTGGCAGAAATGCGCACAGACACGGCTCGTGATCATAGGCATCGGATTTACATCCATAATAATCTGAGCTGCACCCGCGACATTTCCCAAACGGATCTGTTCCATGTATGCCGAGATATCCGTCGCCGCCGGGCATGACTGCCTGCAGGAATTCGCGCTGCCCATTTTCATGCCGCCGAACACTGAATGATACCGGTTGTCGCCGTGGATCGCGTAGCAGATATCGCCGTCTTTCCGACGGCATATCATTCTTCCGCCGCCTTCATGCGGATACCTGTAAAACCAGCATCTTACGTCCTGACACAGATTTCCTCCGATCGTTCCTTTATTCCGGATCAGCGGAGTCGCCGCGGAATACGCTGCTTCCGACAGGATCGGCGCTTTCGCGCGGACCGTTTCGGACTCGGCGATTTCTGTCAGCGTCGTCAACGCGCCGATGGTAATGTTTTCTTCTCCGTCCTCAATGCCTTTGCATCCGGGAATGTTCTTCAGATCTACCAGCATATCCGGGTTTTCGCACAGTATTTCACTTTTCAGCGTACCCAGAAGATCCGTGCCTCCGGCCAGAGGGCATGCTTTTTCATTGCTCTTCAGTATTCTGCCGGCATCTTCAAAGCTCTGCGCACGTTCGTATTTAAACTCTTTCATGACCGCACCTCCTGATTTCCGGTTTTGCCTAATGCTTTCAGTATAACGTCTGGTGTCGCAGGATACCGCTTGATGTCGACTCCGATCGCATTGGATATCGCCATCATGCAGGCACTGGCAGCACCGGCACCGGCATTTTCACCGATTCCGATCGCTTTGAAATGATATGTATTCATGTGCGACTCGGTGACGGAAAGCCCAAACGGCGGAAATTCATTAAAAGGTCTCCACTTGTAGTCGATCATGTTGCAGGACAGCAGCCTGCCTGTTGCCGGGTCAACGATGCTTTCCTCATAAAGAGCCGTATCGAGCGAAGCCGATCCGATCGCGCCCTGCATCTGCATTTCCAGTGATGCCGGATCTATGATCTGGCCGGCGTCGGAACCGTTCAGGATCTCAACGACTTTCGCGAGGCCGGTTTCCGTGTCCACCTCTGCTTCCACAAACGTGACAAGGCAGCTCGGCGTGGAGAAGTTTTCAACGTGGCGTCCGAATCCCGTCAATGTGCAGAACTGAGGGACAAGTGCGTTCCACGGAACCCATAATGCATCGGGACGTGATATGGATCTTACACCGTAATTGTACAGTTCAAGATGCTCGATTTCCGTATGCAGGATCGGAGAAGCCGCTTCAAAAAGCTGACGTTTCACATCCTCTGCCGCTTTGCAGGCAGCACGCCCGCATGTAATCGTTCCGCGCGATCCGCAGAGACCGGTATTCGTCCCGTTGAACATATTGTCGGGATCCGTGATTTTTACCATCTCATACGGTACCTTCAGGATCTCCGCTACCTGCTTGCAGACGTTGCTCCGCTGTCCCATGCCGCTTTCCGTGACATCCATCTGAAGAACGATATCGCTCCTCGGTTCCGTGATTCTCGGCAGGACATGAACGAAGCACTCGGTCCAGGACTCTCCGACATCCGCGTTTCCGCAGATAGAAAGACCGATTCCGCGTTTGAAGCGACCGTCCGGTGAAGTATACGTCGGAACGCCCCAGCCTTTCCAGCGGTCTTTCCAGTGGAATTTTTCCGCAGCCGCATCGATCGCTTTATCGTAATTGATCGACGGATCGCAGGTCCAGTATCTGCCGTCACGCCAGATGTACTTCTGTCCGCCGTGAATATAATTTTTCTTGAACGCTTCAACGGGATCTGCGTTTGCAGCCCGCATAACACGTGTCATCAGCAGGGAAAGGCAGGAATTCAGTTCCTGACCGCCGTACCCGCGGACAACACCTGCAGAATTCTTATTCGTTACAACACAGTTTGAAAGCAAATCCCAGTTCTGCGCCTGACCGCAGAAAAGCTGCGCTTCACCGAGTCCTACGGAAATCTGGCCTTGCGTCGAGCTGCTGAAGCATCCGCAGTCTACATCCCATACACCTTGGATCGCACGGATGACGCCGTCCTTGTCACATCCCATTTTTGCATGGATCTGCGTGCCAAGTCTCGTTTCATGGATCACGAAATGCTCGGTCTTGGACTGCATCCATCTTACGGGACGTCCTGTCGCCTTGGACAGCATGCAGCAATACTGGCACGGAATAACAAGCGCGTTTTTGCTGCCGTATGATCCGCCGACATTAAAGGATTTCGAATGGACACGGAATCCCGGGATGACCGTTTCGTTCTGGATCGTCATGATAAAGGTGCTTTGACTCGTGGCATATACAAGATAATTGTCTTCGCCTTCCCACTTGGCAATGACGCCCGGTCCTTCCGGAGGCAGCGGCGTTGGCTTCTGCGCGAATTCAACGAAATCTTCCGCGATAAACTCACATTCCTCGAACCCTTTTTCGATATCGCCTCTTTTAATGTGGTACCATGGGCCTTCCGGCTGCATGGGAGGCCAGCCTCCCGGAACGATGTTGTTGACAAAGTCTTCTCTGTCATAAAGCTGCGGCGCGCCATCCTTCACGGCGTCGACCGGATAGAAAACAGCCGGGAGCTCTTCATACTCTACTTTGATTAAGTCCAGTGCTTCCTTCGCAATTTTCTCGGAATCTGCGGCTACGATCGCGACGCCGTCGCCCACGAACTGTACCCGTTTTCCAAGGATCGGCTTCTGAGGAGGAACACCCATGCCCCAGGACGGATCGCAGTCCTTATATGTCATTACCGCATGTACACCCGGAAGTGCTTCGGCTGCCGACGTATCGATGGACGTAATATTAGCGTGTGCCAGCGGACTCTTGAGAACGGCACAGAAAAGTGCGTCCTTCACAGTATAATCATCCAGGAAAATTGCTTTCCCGGTTACGATCTCCTTCGCGTCGATCCGTTCACAGTTCTTGCCTACATACTTATAATCTGACGTGCTGCACAGATGATCTGCCCGTGTTTCAAATTTACTCATGATCACTGCCTCCTCTCTGTGCGATCGCCTCGATTGCGTCAAATACATGATACTGGCTGATGCAGCGGCAGAAATTGCCTGCCAGCGCCTCGCCTATCTCTTCTCTCGTCGGATGAGGGTTCTTAAGCAGGAGTCCCTTTGCCGCCATGATGATGCCGGGCGTACAGAACCCGCACTGAAACGCATAATGGTCGATAAAAGCCTGCTGCAGAGGATCCAGATCTCCTTTGTCACTTACAAGTCCCTCGATCGTCGTAATTTTCTTTCCGTCTGCTTCAACCGTCAGCATCGTACAGGAAGGGACAGGGATGTCGTCGACGAGTACCGTACAGCAGCCGCAGGCACCGTCATTGCAGCTGAGCTTTGCTCCCGTAAGTCCAAACCTTTCCCGCAGCGTTTCAATAAGCGTCTCATTCGGCTTCAGCTGTCCAAACAGATCGCCCACCGAAAGACTGCGGCTGATTCCGTTAAGCGTAAACGTAATTTTGTTCAATTCCATTGCTTCCGCATCTCCCAATCTTCTGAAATCCCGATTAACAGTTTTTAAAATACAATGGTTCAGTATTTTATAATACGTTTGTACATTCAGTATAGCGCTTGTTATTCTATTGTCAAGATGTAAGTTGCTCTGCATTTTTCACAGGTTTTTTCTCATATTTTTGGCGGTTTTTCACGATTCTCATTTCTGCAAATCTAATTGACACAAAAATGACAAGGTGATATACTGTACTCGAAAAAATACATTTGTATTTTTAATATACAAAATACTTGTATTTCAATATTCACATCCAAAGCAAGAAGGAGGCAGCAAGTAAAGATGGAGGTTAAATCATGCACCTTGTATGTCAACGAAAAACAGTATGAGTTTTCCGTCGGCACAAAATTCGGGCAGGTCCGGCCGGAAGAAACGCTTCTCGAAACACTGCGGGAACGCCTGGGACTTACAGGCACCAAGAAATCCTGCGATGAAGGCGCCTGCGGGGCGTGCACCGTTATCATCGACGGCGACGCGGTCGCGTCTTGTATGACGCTTACCGTTGACTGCGACGGAAAGCATATCACGACGGTCGAAGGATTGCAGGATCCGCATACCGGTGAGCTGGACCCGCTGCAGCAGACATTTATCGATGAATACGCGTTTCAGTGCGGTTTCTGCACTCCGGGCGTTTTAATGACGACAAAGGCTCTTCTGATGAAGAACCCGCACCCGACAAGAGCAGAAATCGAGGATGCCCTGGCCGGCAATTACTGCAGATGCATCAGCCAGTACCATGTATTGAACGCGATCGAGAAAATTGCAAAGGAGGCGCAGTAAGAATGGGGAAGCCACTGCTGAACGGAATCAACAACCCGATTCCTGACGAGCCATATACAGAGAGCACGGAAAGATATTTTCCGCTCAGGAAAGATCCGAAGGAATACACTTACGTAGGCAAAAACTGCACCAGAAAAGATGCGCGTGAAATCGTCACCGGCAGCGCTGTTTTTACCGATGACTATAAAATGAACGGGATGATTTACGGCACGATGAAGAAAAGCCCTTATCCGAACGCAATCATCAAATCCATCGACGTCGAAAAGGCCAAAGCACTTTCCGGCGTACATGCCGTTCTGACATACGAGGATCTGAACCGGATCCATATGAACCCCCTGATGGGATGGCCTCCTCACAAGCCGCTGCTGGACAAACACGTCCGTTACGTCGGTGACGCGGTCGCTCTTGTCGCTGCCGACACCATGGAAATCGCCTCCAAGGCTGTCGAGCTGATCGATGTCGAATATGAAGTGCTCCCGGCTGTTTACGATGCGTATTCGGCCGTAAAAGACGGCGCTCCGCAGTTATATGACCAGTTTCAGAACAATATCGTTCCCGGCGGTCTGGAGCTTATGCAGCTCGACGGAAAATACTGGCATCTGATGCGCGGCGACGCGGACAAGGCTTTTAAAGAAGAGTGTGATTTTGAAGCTGAAGATACCATCGAATTCATGGGAATGTGCGCCCCCAACGCACCCGAGCCTCCCGGAGTCATCGTCAAATGGGAGGGCGGCCTGAAATTCAGTCTGTGGGGAACTTCTCAGTCTGCCTTTCTTTTAAAGCTCGTAAATGAGTCCGTTCTTCCGGGGATCAAATACGAGCCGTACACGTTCCATACAGGCGGATCCTACGGCAACAAGCAGTCGATGACATTCCAGACGACGGCTGCGACAGCGCTCTCCTTCGTAACAAAGCTTCCGGTAAAAGTATACCAGACAAAAGTGGAACAGATGACGAACTACCAGACACGGCTTGGAACACAGGTCCACGCCCACATCGGAATCGACAAAAACGGCATCATCCGTGCTTTCAAGGGTGACTGGAAAATCGACGGCGGCGCATTTAACGATAACCTGCAGGGAAATGTCGGCGTAGGTCTCGGCGAGACACAGCTGATCATGGGCAAATGCAAGAACTGGGATCTGAATTCCGATATCGTCGTCACCAATAAACAGCCGGCCGGCATCGTCCGCGGATACGGCGGCCAGGAACTGAACTCCTGTCTTTCGATGCTTGTTACGCGTGTCGCAAGAGCAGGCAACTTCGATCCGGTAGACGTTTTCGCCAAGAACTATGTATCGGACGGCGATACGTACATCTGGAGAGACGGTCTCCCCTGGAGAGCACACTCCATCAAATACGAGCAGATGATCCGCGATACGGCAAAGAAATTCGGATGGCAGGATAAATGGAAAGGCTGGGGAAAGCCCACCTCCGTTTCCAGCGACGGTCGCTACGTCACAGGCGTAGGCTGCTCCGTCATCGGAAATGCCGATGTCGGCGAGGACTGCTGCGAAGCTTACGTCCGTCTGACACCTGGTCTGCTTGACAACACCATTATCGCCACACTCCACGCGGATATTACAGAAAACGGCAACGGTCAGCGAAGCAACGCGCAGAAAATCGTCGCGGAAAGCCTTGGCATTCCGTATGAAAACGTCGTTATGGTGCCGTCCGGCACAATCTTCAGCCCGACCGGCGTTTCACTCGGCGGCTCCCGCGGCACGATGACGCTTGGTCACGCCATTGCGAACGCATGCGACGATGTAAAAGAGAAAATATTCAAGGCTGCCGAAGTTCCTCTTCGCTGCAGCGCGCAGAACATGGAAATCAAAGATAACTTCATCCAGTCCAAGCTTCATCCGGGCCAGCGGATCCGCCTCGGCGAACTCGTCAATTACTGGTGCACCTTTACCGGATACGGAAAACATGTCGAGGAATTCTCAACACCGAGCTGCGTAGCCGTATTTGTCGAAGTTGAAGTTGATACCCAGACCGGAAAAGCCAAAGTCCTCAAAATGGTCGTCGGCACGGATCCCGGACAAGTCATCGATCCTGCGACACTGGAAATGCAGGTACAGGGCGGCATCGGCTCCGCATGTCTCGATACGGCATTCTTTGAGGAACACGTAATAGACAAGGAAACGGGCCGGACAATGACATACGATATGCTTGAGTACAAGACACGCCCGTTCAACGAATTCCCTGAATTCGACTATCTGTTTGAGCAATCTCAGTTTGATACATGGCAGTTCCACGCACACGGCGTCGGAGAAATCTCAGGCGGCGGCGCCGCATCTGCCGCAATGCTTGCGATGTCCAACGCGATCGGCGTCGACGTATCAACGTATCCGGCAACCCCGAATGTTATATTGAAAGCATTAGGGAAACTGTAAAAAGGGGGAAAATACCATGAAAACTTTTAATTATGAAAGAGCCGCGGATTTTCAGGATGCCGGACAGCTGAAAACCAAATACAAAAACGCTGAGTTTATAGCCGGCGGTACGGACCTCCTCGGAAAGCTGAAAAAAGAGATCCTTCCGGAGCAGCCGGAAACACTGATCGATCTAAAAAGCATAGCGGACGCCCGGGGAATCAAGGTAGAAAACGGAGTCATGAGCATCGGAGCATTGACGAGTCTGACCGCTGTCTGTGAAAACGAAGAAGTAAAGAAAGACTTCCCCATGCTTGCAGAAGCAGCACACAGTGTCGCCACACCGATCATCCGCAACAGTGCCACGATCGGCGGCAACATCTGCCAAGACGTACGGTGCTGGTTTTACAGATACCCGAACGAAGCATCCGGCAGACTGAACTGTGCCCGGAAATGCGGCGAGGAATGCTACGCGATCCACGGTGAAAACCGGTACCATTCCATTTTCGGCGGATACAAGATCTGCACATCCCAATGCACCAAAACTTGTCCGGCCGCTACCGATATTCCTGCCTATATGGCAGAAATCCGCAAAGGAAACTGGGACGCGGCAGCTGAAATCATCATGCGCGTCAACCCGATGCCGATGATCACCGCCCGCATCTGCCCGCATCCCTGCGAGGATGACTGCAACCAGGGCAAACACGGTGAAAGCGTAAGCATCCATAATGTAGAGCGTGCGGCAGGCGATTATATTCTGAAAAACAAACATAAATTCTATACAGCGCCGGAAACCGAAACCGGCAAAAAGATCGCCATCATCGGCTCCGGCCCTTCCGGTCTCTGCTGTGCATACTATCTGCGCAAAATGGGCCACAGCGTAACCATCATCGACAAGATGGAGAAGCCGGGCGGTGTTCTCGTATACGGGATCCCGCATTACCGTCTGCCGAAAACGATCGTCCAGCAATTTGCCGACGCGCTCGCAGACATGGGCATCCACTTCCAGATGAATACCGAAGTAGGCAAGGACGTCACCATGGAGCAGATCACCGCTTCCTATGACAATGTCTTCATCGGCACCGGCGCGTGGAAACAGCCGATCCTCGGCATCCACGGCGAAGAGCTGACGCAGTTCGGTCTCGACTTCCTCGTGGAAGTAAACAAATATCTGGAAAAAGTCGCTTCATTCGGTGAAAATATCCTGGTATGCGGCGGCGGCAATGTCGCAATGGATGTCGCGCTGACAGCCGTCCGTCTCGGTGCAAAGAAAGTCACCATGTGCTGCCTTGAAAAGGAATATGAAATGCCTGCTTCCCGCGAAGAAATCGAACGTGCAAGAGAGGAAGGCATCGAAATCATCAACAGCCGCGGCCTGAACGGGATCATCGAAAAAGACGGCAAAGTGACCGGACTCGAAACAAAGAAATGTATCTCTGTTTTCGACGAAAAAGGGCGCTTCCATCCGTCCTATGACGAAAACGACAAATCCGTGATCGCCGCAGATACGATCATCCTGGCCATCGGCCAGAAGGTCGATCTTGACTTCCTCGGTGAGAAATTTGCGTCTGAAATCAAATCCGCGAGAGGACTGATCGAAGCGGACGAAGAAACATACAAGACTGCAATGCCGCACGTATACGGCGCCGGAGATGCCGTCACAGGACCGAATCTCGCGATCCGTGCAGTTGCCGGCGGCGCAGCAGCCGCAAGGTCGATCAACCGGGAATTAGGCTTTACTTCCGCCAATATTGAAAACGAACACGGTGTTCTCAGCTTCGACCCGGAAGGGGTAGGAATCCGAAAAGCAAACAAATCCAAGGAACGTCCCGTTAAGGAACGCGCGCTTGACCTGGAAGACAGCGAAACATTTACAGACAGCGAAACCAGTTCAGAAGCGTCACGCTGCATGAACTGCGGCTGCTACGCGGTAAGTCCTTCCGACATCGCGCCTGTCCTCATCGCCCTGAATGCCAGAATCGTTACGGTAAAAGGCACGATCGACGCTGAAACCTTCTTCTGCACAAGTCCGAAAACAACGGACATGCTCGATAAAAACGAAGCAGTAACGAAAATTCTGATTCCGCTGGACAATGAAGTGATCGGGGAATACAGGAAATTCCGTCTGCGCAATTCCGTCGATTTTGCGATCGTCAGCGCAGCACGTGCGATCAAGCTGGAAGCCGGCCGTGTATCGGATGCCAGACTCGTTTTCGGCGGCGTTTCCCCGATGCCGAGACGTGCTTTCGAAGTCGAAGACTATCTGAAGGGAAAAGAAATAACAGAAGCAACAGCCGAAAAGGCAGCGGAACTCGCCGTAAAAGACGCGATCCCGCTCCAGTACAACGCTTACAAGATCGTCGAGCTTAAGAGTCTCGTCAAAGATACGATACTGGCAGCAAGATAAAAATAAAAGTTCAACCGGAGGTGTTTTATGAGCAATTCAAACAGCAAGACAGGCCGCCCGTGGGTAATCGTACTGTTCTTTACCCTCTTCATGGCGATCATGACCTATAATCTTGTGATCTATCCTGCATGTGCCGTCAGCACGATGGCAGTCTTCGGCATCAAGCAGGCAGAACTTACGACACTTTCTTCCGTCACATCCCTCGTCGGCGTATTTGCCGGTATCATTTTCGGCAGGATCCTTGACGAAAAAGATGTCCGTAAAAACATGATCCTTTTCATGGCGATCGGTGTCGCGTTATTCTTCGTACGTGCATTCATTATGTTATACATTCCGACATTGATCCTTACCTTCCTGGCATCCTTCAGTATCGGCATCTGCCAGGTAGCCGCGCCAAAGGTCGTCGCATCCTGGTATCCGCCGGAGAAAGTCGGCACAGCGACCTCGTTCTTTGTCGCAGGTTCCGGTTTAGGTTCGGCAGGCGGATTTGCCATCGGTGCCATCCTTGGCATCCAGCGCGCACTTCTCAGCATCGGCATCGCTTATCTTCTTCTGCTGCTGTTCTGGATCGCTGTCGGCTATGAGGGGCCTTACAAGCAGGCTTCGCAGCCGGCTGCCTCACAGGGAGCAGACAAGAGCAGCGCCGGCCGGGTTTACAAAAGCAAGTATCTGTGGTTTATCATTCTTGCATACAGCCTTGCCATGACGAGCTCACTTACCCTGAATACGTATATGATAAACGCGTTTATCGGAAAAGGACTTACGGGAGCAAACGCAGCCATGATGGGTACGTTCTTCAATATCTCCCTGCTGGCCGGCGGCTTTATCATGACGGCACTTCTCGGGATCGTCAGACGGTTTAACCCGCTGCTTGCAGTCGCGATGATTGGCGGCGGCGCGTTCGTACTCATCGGCTATATTCTGCCGATCAGCTCCGTCACATGGATCTGCGTGATCCTCGGCGGTCTTTTCTTCGGCGGCTCTCTCGGACTTTGCGTCGGCCGCATACCGCTTCTTCCGATGACAGGAGACTTCGGTCCGGAACTCATCGGTACGGCATCCGGCTTTACCGAAACCATAAAAGGCATTATCAGCTTCGTGCTGCCGATCGCCCTTGCTTATATGTTCGGCACCAACTATAAAGGCATCTTCATAGCATTCGCAATATGCTGCCTGCTCACCTTCCTCTTCGGCGGTTTACTGATGCCGGAACTTGGCGAAAAAGGCAAGCTTTTCCAGCAGAACAACGCAGGGAAACGGTAGTTACCCATATATATCCACCCTTACCGCGGCCGGTCCCATACCGGCCGCGGCTTTTTGCCTAAAAAAATACCGAAGCTTTACAAAACCATCATCAAAAACTTTACACATAAGGTGTACAGTAACAGACAGGAAAGGGGAATCCACTTGGACAGAAACATCCAGAAATCATTAAAGGAATTACTTGCAATGGAAGCACTGGCAGACAATGAGCCGCTGTTCCTTGAAATGTCCGGCGCATCCGGTTCCGAGAAAGACATTGCCGACGCGTGGGTGCTTGCCATGTACCGCCACGGCGTTTTCCTGCCGGAATGCTTTCGCGGACGGATCATCGGCATCATTCGGAAAAACAGCGGAAAAGCCGCATGAAACGGCGGCAGGATATCTTCTTTGCATACTAAAAACCCGAAAGTCCGTGATTGTTCAGCAGACTTCCGGGTCTCTTTTTTCTTGCTATTTTATATATGGCTTCGACAAACTCGAAGGCCTTGCCGAATTGTTTCCCCTGACAAAAATCACGACCAGAAGTGCCAGGACCATCGGAATGACAAGCAGCATATCGTGGTAATACCTTTGAACCGGTGACCGTTCTGGACCCGCATATCATCCAGCGGCAGTCGACATAATACCGCATACTTCTTCATTTCAGAAATTTATCGATATTCATCGGATCTACAAATCCCTCTCCGTAGACCTCGTTCGTGTCCGTAATAATGACAAACGCGTTCGGATCTGCGCTGTACGCCGTCCTGCGGATCGTATACGCCTCCGCCGATGAGCAGGCACAGTACAGAATCTCCCGCTCTTTTCCCGTATACGTACCGACGCCCTTGCACATCGTTGAGCCGCGCGCCGTCACTTCTGCGAGACGGTCTACCACGTTCTGTCCGTAATCGGTTATAATGATGACAAGCTTTCCGGTGCCGATGCCGTACAGGATCCTGTCGACCACGACCGTCGTGACCATCGATGCGATCAGACCGTACAGTACCGAATCAACGGATCCGTATATGAAACCGCCCAGCAGAATGATCACGATATCCATGATCATCGCGACAACGCCTACCGACAGATGCGGCTTTGCCGTTTTAATGGACATGGTCATGAAGTCCGTTCCGCCCGAGGAAGAACCGCGTGAATAGAAAAGAGCCTGCCCGATCCCTAAGAATACCCCGAAAAAGACAGCTGCCAGAAACGCACTTCCGTTATACATCGGGATATACGGCGTCAGAATATCGATCATGCTGTTGCAGATCGCTATCGTCAGTATGGATTTCGACAGGAAAACCTTCCCCACCATACGGTAGCTCAGAAGAATCAGCGGTATATTCAGTATGACGGTCGTAAGGCCGATCGGAAAATGCCACAGATAATTCATGAGCAGCGCCAGACCGGAAAGGCCTCCGGGCGCAAACTGGGCATTCTGCGCGAAAATGCAGATGGAGCCCGTGTAAAAGAACCCGCCCGCGATATAAAACAACACATCAGTTACCGTCGGCAAATATCTTTTTATCTTCTTTGCAGTCATATCGCAGCCTCGCAATTCATTCACGAATAGTCGAAAATATCATTCGAAACAGGTGTATAGAATAATTTCTGGATCCGTTCCATGTCGTCCGTCCGTGCAAGGATCCACATAAGCTTCGCGCAGACCGCTTCCGTCGTCATGTCGAACGCTTCCAGGATCCGCGGACATCGGTATGCCCGGTAACCGACCTGATACACCCGGATATCACTGCCTTCATTCTGTACCTGCGTCGTCAGCACAACCGTCTTTCCATTCTTCACGCCGTCTTCGATCACAGAAAGCAGATCATTTCCCGCGTAGTCCGGAAGACCGCCGACCCCGAAGGCTTCGATGATCAGGCCGTCGTTCTGTTCCAGCATAAAGCTTACAAGACTGCTCTTCGTCCCGGGAATCAACTTCAGCAGCGCGACGCGGCTGTCCAGCTGATCCGTAAACACCGGCTTGTCAAGATATGCGTTTTCGATATACGGAAACAGTCTCCCGTCCCGCAGTACGCCAAGATACGGATAATTGATCGAAGAAAACGCCGCATAGCTTTTGGAATTCGTCTTGCAGGCACGCGTTCCCTGGATCACTTTGCCGTTGAACACGACCATCACCCCATGAAGCCTGTCCGAAGACGCGCAGATGACCGCGTCCGTCAGATTGACCCTGGAATCCGTCGAATCAAAGCTGATCGGCTTCTGCGCTCCCGTCAGAATAATCGGCTTCTTCGCGCCCTGTACAAGATACGAAAGTGCCGCCGCCGTATACGCCATGGTATCTGTCCCATGGCAGATAACAAACCCGTCATACTGGTCATACTGCCTGTGAAGCAGCACCGCAAGCTGCACCCAGTGTTCCGGGCAGATATTCGTAGAATCCATGCAAAACGGCTGGATACATTCCACCCGGCAGATCTTCTTTACGGCCGGTACAAAATTCAAAAGCTGCTCCGCATTCATGATCGGCGTCAGTCCTTCGCCCATATTGCCGGAAGCGATCGTACCGCCGGTTCCGATAATCAATATCTTCTTCATACTGCTCACCCTCAAATGACAGGATCCTTTTATGTTTAACGGTATACCGAAATTTCCTCCCATCTGCCTTAAGCATACATGCAATCGTTCCTGCCGTCAACGGGCGTTTTATCCGTGTCTCTTCACTGAACAATGGATTTCTGTCATGATATAATACATGTATTTCAGAGGCTTGTTCCTTCTTTCCGCCGTTAGGTACAATCGTGATCAAAATGAACCGATTTTACAATTCAGATGAAAAGCGGTCTGTAATAATAAATCCATAAATAAAAACCATCCGGTTTGAAGGGAGCATCTGAATGATGAGTACGTTAACTGAGATCAGCTCATTTTTGCAGCAGGGCCGTGCGCCAAAGGTAAAAGAGCTTGTTCAGAAAACGCAGTCAAGGCTTCCGATCTCAGCGGAAAAGTCAAGGTTATAGTCGCGCGACCGACATGGTGGAATACAAATTCATCCAGAAAGAAAATGTCGCCCGCTGCGTAAAGATGGGCGTACCGAACCTGCCGTCCATGTATATCAACGAAGAGCTGAAGTACCGCTCCATGATTCCGACAAAAGAGGCACTGGAAGACGCGGTACAGGAAGCGATTGAAAAATGCAGGGAGAATGCGTAGGAAACAATTACGCCGACTGACATCTGCTTTGTTCTCTGATCGCAAACGAAAACGAAGACGGGTGTTTCCTTCCCCACACAACATACAGCAGCACAGACACGATATTGGCGAGCGAAAGAATCGTGAACATCGTACTGTATCCAAATCCTGAAATCAGATAACCGGCAATGCCGCCGCCAAGCCCCCAGCCAATATCATACGCGCACAGAAACGTGGAATTTGCCGAACCGCGCCGCTCCGGCGGCGCGATATGGACCGCCATCGACTGCAGCGCCGGTTCAAGGCCTCCGAACCCATATCCTGCAAGGACAGCCGCAATTAAAAAGGTAATCGTACCCGGCAGAAAAGCAAGGAGCAGAAACGCCGCAAACATGGATGCATTGCAGGAATAGACAAAAACACCCTCTCCTTTCCGGTCTGCCACTTTTCCGACCGTCGCTCTTGTGACGAACAGCATGACCGCCATGATCGTAAAGAAAATTCCGCCGCTCGGCAGATGATTCTTGCTGGCAAAAAGCGCAATAAAATTCTCCAGTGCTCCGAACGTAAGCAGAAACACGAACATAATAACGGACGCCGGAAGCGCGTCCCTGTCGATCAGTTCCTTCACACGAAACGGTACTTTTCTGGCCGGGATTTCCGGCACCTTCAGGAAAAGGAACAGCAGAAACGCAACGGCCATACAGCCGGTTTCCGCCGCGAAGAGTGCGGAATAGCCAAGTCCGTTCATAAGTGCCAGGCCGAGGGCCGGCGCGCAGGCACAGGCAAAAGCGGTGCTGACGCCGAACATTCCCATTCCTTCGGCAAAACGTTTTTTGGGCACGATGTCCGTCGCGATCGTACTGCTTGTCGTATTGGAAAAAGAGAGCGCCGCGCCGTGTGCCATACGAAACACAAACACAACAGACAGCACCGGAACCGCAAGATACCCCATCGGGATCATCGCCATGCCGGCAATCCCGGCAAGGAGAAGGATCCTGCGCTTCCCGCGGTTCAGCGCAAGGCCGATAAACGGCCGGAATAAAACGGCGACCAGGGCAAACAGCGTCGCGGTCAGACCGGCCAGCGCTTCGCTGCCGCCAAGACTCTCAATGTAAAACGGAAATGTGGAAAGTGTCATGACATGGTTCACGAAGATCAGAAAATTGATCAGGATCACGAACAGAAAATCCTTGTTCCATAATCCCTGATCCCCGGAAACCTTTTGTTTTGTGTCCATCTAAACACAACTCCTTTCATTTGATGACTGCCTTAAAAGGCAAATAAAAAAACGCGCAGATCCATCCGGATTTACGCGTTTTGCTACTCGATACATATACGTTACCATATTTTTTTCTTTACAGTCAAGTTAAAAATCATCCGATAGAAAATGAAAGGTCCGTTATTTCATTTCCCCTGCTTTTTGAATAAGTTTCACCGATGCGCGTATCGTATAAGCTACGAGGAAAACGATCAGAAACGGCAGTGCTATGACCATCAGCAGGCGAATCAGGAAGATCGCTGCATAAGCCATGATCCCGGCGATGATCAGCAGCGCCAAAAAGCAGAACGTGGACTGAAACATGAAGCCGATCGCCCGGAACGGCAGCAGAATCGGCCACACGATCGTATAATACAAGACTCTGTTCAGAAAACTATGATCATTTCCATAACTGAAATACATGCTCACCCCTCCAGACTGCACTGAAATTTTTTCAAAAATCATTATAACCGATCATTTCAGCATACGCGATGCAAACCATTTCCAAACGAAAATTCCAGTGCCGGCCAACAGCTGAATATACGCGGCACCTGTCAGAAAACCCGTTATCACCCGTTTGATATTATTCGACTCATATTCCGTAAATTTCTGCAGCAGCCCATCCACCGCGCACGGTATGCACATAGCCAAAAGCGCCGGCACCGGCAGCCGGATTTTACGGACAAAAGCAGCCGCGCCGGCCAGATACCCGATCGTGATCCCGGTACACCTTGCGCAGAGCGGAAGCTGGTATCCCGCAGCGAAAAAACTTCTGGAAGCCATCTGGTGGCAGCCGGCAGCACGGCCGATCCGCATCAGTTCCAGCCACACCTCATCGGCTTTGCTCATACCTTCCATTTTCGCCCGCAGTTACCGCATACCCAGTACTGCGTGTTCTGTGTCTGCCTGCCCTTGCCGCAGGCTCCGCACAGAAGGCCGATCGGGCCGGCCAGAAGATATCCCAGACATCCCTTGCCGGCTGAATAATCTTTTCCGGTCGTTGTCGTCTCGCTGATGATCTGAACATTTTCACTTCCACACTTTGGACATTTCATTTTCATTCTCCCCTTATGCTGCTTCTGTTACCGTACCATTACACCTGCTTCGAATTCTGCCCCCCGAGCTGACATTTTCAGACTCTCACTGCTTTTTCCGTACCCGCTGCCGCCTGACGTTGCAAACGGATGAATCGTTTTGCCTGTAAAATCATATAGTTCCAGAAAAGTATTTATGATATGCGGAGCAACGCCCCACCAGATCGGAAAGCCAAGCCATATTTCACTGTAAGAAGCAATGTCTGCCGGCTGACCGGCCAGTTTCGGTCTGGAATCCTTATCCGCCATTTCAATGGTGCTGCGGCTTTTCTTATTCGTCCAGTCAAGATCTGCTCCGGTATAAAGCACCTCGGGGGTGATCTCGTAAAGATCCGCGTCCTGCTGCGATGCGACTTTCTTTGCCGCTCGCCTTGTGGTGCCGGTCGCGCTGAAGTATACTACCAGTTTCTGATTCATATGTTGTTTCTCCTTCCTGCCAAAAGGCTCGGACAGAATGTGCCGGCAGAGAACAGACGGCAGAATAAAACGCCCCGGTGCCGGAAGCACCGGGGCATGCTCGTTTCATCAATATCCTACTGCCGTGACTCCGTATTCCGCCTGCTCCGGCGTAAACCCTTCGTATTCGAGCTGGGAAATCAATCCGTCTCTCGAAAATGACGAGAAATTCAGATAATCCTGTGCTTTCGCCGCAGCCTGCTCATTCCAGTCTGCGCCGCAGTTGTCCGCCGCATAAGTCGCGTCTTCTTCGGAGAAGCTTTCATATTCCAGCTGGCTAATCAGTCCGGAATAGGAAAAGGATGTATAGTCAAGATAATCATGTGCTTTCCGAAGTGCATTTCTCTGTCCCATTGTCATTGAACTTTCCGGAGCAGCCGTTGCCGTCTGTGTTTCTGAAGCAGCCGGAGCTGCCGTATTTGACGACGATGATGCCGCTGGTGCTGCTGTGGACGACGATTTTGCTGCCGACGCTGCCGCACTGGATTCAGCCGAGGAAGAAGCTGCGGCAGGCACCGTTTTCGTGTCTGCTTCCGTTTTCTTTGAATTTCCGCCCAAAGATGCGACGATTCCCATGATAATGAACAGCCCGACGATCACGAGAAGAACCGTCAGCGCCTTGTGTTTCTTCTTATTCTTGTTCTTCAGCGGAACTCCCTGCTGCGTTCCGTTTATACCCGGTCCCGTGTGTCCCTGCGAAACACTGCTTTTCTGCGAGACATTCGTTTCGTACGGAATGCTGTTCCCCTGCGAAGTGCTGTTTTCCTGCGGAATGCTGTTCCCCTGCGGAATGCTGTTCCCCTGCGGAATGCTGTTCCCCTGCGGAATGCTGTTTTCCTGCGAAGTGCTGTTTCCCTGCGGAATGTCCGCAGGCACAGGTGCGCCGCAGTTTGGACAGAATTTGACGTTGTCCGGTAATTCGGAATTACAGTTCTGACACTTCATAATACCCCTCCTTCATCCGGCTTGTATACGGTAAAAATGACTTCGCACCGCCGGCATTGCTTGGTGACAGAATAATTATACCCCGATCCAGATGAAATATCCATACCGTATGTCGAGATGCGGAATTTTCTCCCCGTTTTTTCTTGTCATTGTACACACCCGAGATACTCACATTTTACCGCACAGGAATCATGAAAACCACATTAAAACCGCTTAAAATCCGCAATTGTGGTATGATAAAGATAATAAAAATACGTTTGCTCCTATTACAGACGATAAAAAACGGATTTCATTTTCCGCGGTATTGTAAAGAAGGAATTCCATGCTTTCATTTTTGGAACCAAATCAGATAAGCCCCGGTCTTTTAAAGGAGCTTCAGAATTTTCGTGATCAATACCCGGTGCCGGAATCACTGCTCTCACGCGTGCCCGACCCCCATTACTGCTACTATGGCCGTGAAATATGGGAGGAGGCCGTGACGGCACTGCTTTGCGGGGAGAATCTGCTGCTCACGGGCAGCAAAGCAACGGGGAAGAACGTGCTGGCAGAAAATCTGGCAGCAGTCTTCGGCCGCCCTTCCTGGGACGTTTCGTTTCATGTCAATATGGACGCTTCCACGCTGATCGGCATGGACACATTTGAGGGCGGACAGGTTGCATTCCGGCCGGGACCTGTATATCGCTGCGCGCAGTATGGCGGCTTCGGCATTCTTGATGAGATCAACATGGCCAAGAACGAGGCGCTGGCCGTACTTCACGCTGCGCTGGACTTCCGGCGTGCCATCGACGTGCCGGGCTACGGCCGCATTCCCGTTAACGGCGCGACCCGCTTTATCGCCACCATGAACTACGGATATGCCGGTACGCGGGAACTGAATGAGGCGCTTACCTCACGGTTTGCCGTGATCCGCATGCCTGCCATCTCGCCGGAAAATCTGCGGAAGCTGCTGCAAAAGGAATTTCCGACTTTAAATCCAAAATACGCAGAACAGTTCTCGCTGCTGTTTCTGGATCTGCAGAAGAAATGCGAAAGTGCCGAAATTTCCGAACGAGCGCTGGACCTCCGCGGGCTTCTCGACGCGCTCCGTCTGATGCAGAGAGGACTGGAAGCCAACCGCGCGCTGGACATGGGCATCACCAATAAGGTCTTCGACAATTACGAGCACGGGCTGATCCGCGACGTCATTGCCGCGCGTATTCCGGCGAAGCTGGAAACACCGGCACTTTTCCCGGCGCTATGACCGGGGACGGTTACAGTACCCGGCAGCGTCGGGCGGTAAACATGATCTGGACCACGGCGGAACGGTACGATTTCACGCCGCGGTTCGTAGCCTTTGACGCGGAAGGCATCCCTGATTTTTACATGAACTGCATCATCGGGCTCGTTTATAAGTGGTACGGAAACGACGTTGTCCGGGATCTGTTCGACGGATGGACCGGAGACACGCAGCAGTCCACCCTGGACGGCATGGCTTGGCTTGCACTGGAAAACGCTGTCTTCGAAAAAGAATTGCCTGTTCGTCCTACTTTGGCCGGCCTTCGGCGAAAAGCGGCGAAAGCATTTTTTGCGGGTGAATACAGGCGGTCACGGCAGCAGTGGATGCAGCAGGATCAGCTTCTCTATACGCAGCAGTATGCCCGCTGGCGGACTGTACTCGGCAAAAGCAGCCATCTGCTCACACCGCGTGAAACGCAGCTTTGCGAAGCACTGTGCTGCTCCGGCGAATGGGACGGTCAGACGCTGAAGCTTAAAATCAGAGAAATTCTGAAACAGTATCTGGCCTTCGACGGACATATCCGCCGCAAAGATCCGTTTCACATCCACCTTTCCGGACGATTTGCCGCGCTTCTTACGAGGCTTCTGCCCACCCAGATGGTCCGCACGGAAGAGCTGTCGGTACTGCACTCCTCCGAAACGGGACAGGCGCCTGCCGCTGTTTTTTCCCGGATGGTGCGTGCGGCCGCGGATCAGAAAGAAGCGGCGGACCGGCGGTATATTGAATCCTGCTTCGGCCGCTCTCTGCTGGATGAGCGAAATCTGGCTTTGCTGGAGCAGTCACTTTGCACCGGCACGCACGCAGGCTGTTATCTTTGGCTTGCATCAGGCGCGGCGGCAGAAGGAACGGACGAGCGGGAAACGAAGCATCTGGCACATCAGGCATCTTCGCAGTTCGACAGGAACCGGGCAGACTTCCTTGCCAACCGCGAGCTGTACCATCGTGCCCAGACGAGGCTGACGGAGCAGATCCGCAACTGTCTGCTGCTGCAGCAGAAGTCGGAGGATACAAGCGCCCGCGCGGGAAAGCTGGATATTTCACACGTCTGGCGTCAGCCGCTTATGAACGACAGCCGTGTATTTCTGCGCAGCAGCGACCAGCCGAAGCCTGGATTTTCAGTAGATCTGCTGCTGGACGGCTCCGCTTCCCGCCTGCGCGTTCAGGAGATCATCGCCGCACAGGGCTTCATTCTGGCACAAAGTCTCCGCGCATGCGATGTTCCGGTACGGGTCATGAGCTTCTGTTCTCTGCGCGGTTATACCGTCCTGCGCCTTCTGAAGGATTACGGAGAAAAGCCGGACCGGCGCAGTCTTTTCCGGTACTTTTCGGCAGGCTGGAACCGGGACGGACTGGCGCTCCGCGCCATGGGCAGACTGATGGAACAATCGCCGTCTGAAAAACGTATGCTGATCCTGCTGACCGATGCCAGTCCAAACGACGGACACCGCATCGCGCCAAACGGACGGAATCCGTTAAGCCGCGATTACGGAGGACAAACCGGCGTGGACGACACGGCTGCGGAAGTCCATGCCCTGCGGCAGAACGGCACACGGGTATGCGCCGTATTTATGGGTGACAGCGACAATGTCCCCGCGGCAAAAAAGATTTTTGGCCGGGACTTCGTGCGGATCCGCCGGATGGACGAGCTGGCAGACGCCGCGGGAAAACTCATCGAATCCGAGATCCGCGAGCTATCTCTTTGATCTGTCCTGCCTGTTTTTTGCTTCTGCAAAAAAAGTGGACCATTGCGGTCCACTTTAAATCATCCGTGTTTTAGTACTCCGTCACGCGTACGCGACAGCACCCTCGCCGCAATGCTTTGCTATAGCCGTGTCCAGCGTCTGAAGCATCCTGTCTCTGTCTTCCGGCAGCCTGCCGCGCACGCGGAGCGTCACAAAATCGTGGAATCCGTCGTACGAAAGCCCCTCTGTTTCAAGCTGCGAAAGCAGCTGCCGCTCTTCCCTGATATTTTCCAGCTCGTCCGCAGGTGTAAATTCGCCTGCCTCTATATCATCGTATAACGCTGTACTTTTATCGATGAATAATGAAAAATTAATGATCCGGCTTGGCTTCGTCCGGTTAAAAAACGCAGCCAGCGCTTCCGCGTTTTCCGCGCCGCGCCCGTGCCCCGCAATGCCGGTCATGATATGCGCGTCATACAAGATACCGGCCCGGCTGAGACGCCTTACCGCCTCGGCTGCTTCTGCCATATCGTGATCTTTTTCCATACGCTTCAGCACATCGTCGAGTCCGCACTCAATGCCGACACAGAGATGACGCACCCCCGCCCGGTACAGCATCGAAAGCTCGCCGTCTGTTTTTTTCAGAATGCTTGTTACCGTAGCGTCCATATTGACGGCCGCGCAGTCCGGGAAGTAATCGTGTATCAACGACAGGATTCCGGCAAGATGTGAGACCGGAAGACCAAATGCGTTGCCGTCGCCGAGAAAAACGGACGGCGGCATTCCGCCCAGATTTTTTACACGCTTAAGCTCTGCTTCAATTTCTTCAACCGGCAGCTCTCTGTATTTCAGATGCTTGAAAAGAGAACAGAAATGACACCGGTTGTAGGAACAGCCCACGGAAACCGGAAGCATGAACGAACCCCGCTCCATCGGCGAACGGCAGATCTGACCTTCGTAATCCATCTGCTCATCTCCTTTTCTTCTACTATTCTCCAGTATATCATAAACAAGATACTTCCCACATGGTTTCTTCCGATCGCTGCATCCCGCGAGGATTATGATTTTCTACAACTATATAGAAAGATGCGATAATCAGGCAGCGGCTTTATCATTATAATGATCTCATGGGAAGAAGGCGGTTAAATGGAGAGAATCATGGACTATATAAATCAATACGGCAGACGGATGGTTTGTCCGATCTGGGGCGGCCCGAAGGATTTTGACTTTACATGCATGGGCCACATTGAATTTGCGGAAGCTATGGGCTTCAAGACGTATCAGGCCACTCCGGTTCTGCGGCTTGTTCAGGAAAATCAGATCCCGGATTCAAATAAACTGGACGCTTTTTTTCGGACAAAGGGCGATATGCAGCATATTTTTGAAGCGGAAGTAAATCAATTCACCGAAATGAAACAGCAGAACAACCATCTGCATGGCGGCGGATGCTTCGGACCTTTGACCGTAGTCAGCGATGTTTTAGGCATTGAACGGCTGCTTCGCCTGATCGTAAAGACCCGGCTTTTGTATTACGTTTTCTCGATGATACTGCTTTCTTTATGATGCAGCTTGCCGCACAGGAAACAGCGGCCGGCGACGATTTCTTCTGGATCGCAGAGCCCGTGGCATCTTTGCTTTCCACAACGAATTTCTGGACATTCAGCGGTCAGTTTCTGCATCGTATTTTCGAATCTTCAAACGTTCCGGGATTCCTCCATATATGCGGAAAAACGCTGCGTCTTACCGAATCCATGGTCTTAACAGGCGCGCAGGTTCTGAGTATCGATCAGCAGACAGACCTTAAGAAGTCCATGGAAACAGTACCGGAGGATATCGTTATCATGGGCAATGTCGATCCTTCTCTGCTGCACTTTGGCACGAAAGAAGAAATTCGCGAAGAAATCAGGAAAATGAATCGGATAACCAGGAGCCACAGAAATTATATCATGAGCACAGGCTGTTCCGTCCATGAAGGAACGCCGGAAGAAAATGTCATGCTGCTTTATGAGGAGGCAGAGGATGCGTCCGTCTGAAAGAGTCCGGAATAATCCTCTTTATCGCAGCCGTTCCTGCTGTAGCGTGCCTTTTCATAATAATAATGGAGTTTCTCAGTTCTGCTGTTCTGCGGAAGCCTGACGTACGTTTCGATTTCTCTCGGCGTAAAAGTCAGGAGACGGCCGTCGTTGAAATCAGACCGGGCAGTATCTTTTCTTATATGGCTGCCTTGCGCGATTTGTTTTCGGACCGTTTGATAATAATATCTGCGAATCCTGCTGTTGATATCATTGAAAAACAGCCGTTTCCCTCTGCCTTTTCGCTTTTGTCTGTCTGCTCTTTCTTTCTTCTCTTCCACATTTATAAAGACGTGTCTGTCAACGGTATCTGCCTTGTTCTTATTGATAAAGTGCCGGTATATATGCTTTGCGGCAAGGATCAGGATCAGCAGCAGCACGATAACGGCCGCCACATTCATAACCTTTTCCAAAACATGAAGAAGCATTGCCAGCACGGACGGATCCGACTGCTTTACATTCCCGCCGCCATAATTGATATCCTGATGAAAAACATCTCCCAGCCCATGATATGCGGTATCGTGAAAGAGAAGACTGAGAAATGCCCCGATCACACATTTTAAAAAATACCCAATTCTGTCCGTTATCATCGAATACGGCAATTGGGGCAGTTCATACATAACAGCTCCGGTCAGGACAGAAAAAACAAGCATAAACAGATGATTCATCAATCTGATCTGATCTGCCGGCAGATAAGATACCTCCTGATTTACTTTCATAAATTTAGAAAGCTTCTGCCTGTTCAGCCGGATCAGAAATGACAGGATCGTAATAAAAAAGATCCATAATCCTGTCTGCGCAAATACCGGATTACGGGTAAACCTGCTGACGAAATAAAGCACCGCAGCAAGAAATGCCAAAAATATATGGAAATCAACCAGCATACGGCACCTCCCATTTCATAGACACGGCATTGGGGCATTTTTCTTTGCAATGATCCATATCTGGATGAAGGGGCGCGATCCACATAGATCCTTTGCTGACAGCGCAGAGATCACTATACGTTTGAAGCAGTTTTTCGTTCTGGACTTTCGATATCAGGATATAAAGCGATGTATATGCCTCCGGACTGGTGATCTGCCGTTCGATGAGCGGGATCATACTGCCTGCTTCCTGACTGCTGTCGATTCGGGCAAGGCCGCGCATGATCGATTCGGCATGGCTGCGGCCGGATCCGGCATTGATCGTGAACTGCTTCTGTGTTATGATATCACATCCGTTCGTGAGAATACTGACCGGAATTCCTTTTTCTGCGCATGCATTTGCAAACGCTGCGGCTACACGGACGGATTCTTCATACAATTTCTCGTATTTCCAGTTTGAATCCGAAGAAAGGTTCAGCAGAACAACCACCTTCTGACTGGTTGTAAAGTTATGCTGATTCACCTTGAGCCCGCCTGTTCTCGCCGTTGCTTTCCAATTCACGTCCCGCATAGAATCATGCGGTTCATACGGACGGATGCCCCGAAACTCAAACGGATCTTCGTATTGGCAGGCTCGCGTAAGAAAGGTGCCCAGCATATAGCGGAACGGCGCCTCAAATAAAAAAGCATCCGCAGGAGCCGGATACACATAAAGGTGTGTATTCTGCGGTACTACGCTGATCTGCTTTTTGCTGAAAAACAAATCATTTGCGATCAAATCCATTTGGGATATTTGAAAATAGCCTCTTCTTTTGCAGACAAACGGCAATGTTCTTGTGATCTGCTCATATCCGGAAACAGAAAAAATGTCATTTCTGTAGTTCCGGTCGGTCTTTTTCGTATTCTCGTTCTGTACAAAAGACAGTTCTTTTGCAACCGAGAATTTTACCTGCAGAGAAATAAGCGGAAGCCTCTTCCGGTTCGTGATCGTTTCGGTCAGAACTGCTTTTCTGTTCTCTACAGCCGCTGTTTTCTGAAAGCAGACATCTGCTTCCAGTCCATCCCGCCATTTGCGGAGAAAATACGCTTTCTGCAGCATATAAACCAGCAGGGCTCCCAGAATCATGAGTACGGCAGGCATCTATCTGCTCCATTCTTCCGTCGGTACCTGTACGGCCGACAAGATTTTCGTAATCAGGTCAGCCGCACGATGCGCGGAAGCGAGACCTGCCGTAAAAATGATCCGATGCGCAAGCACCGGTACTGCCATTGATTTTATGTCCTCCGGTACGGCATAACTGCGCCCTGAAACAAGCGCGTAAGCCCTTACTGCTCTTAAAAGCGCCAGTGTTCCTCTTGGACTGACACCGATGCTGACATCTTCCGCTTTCCTCGTTGCCATACTGATGTCCGCAATATACGCCAGCAGATCCGGGTGCACAAATACTTCTCTGGCATCCTGCTGAAGTCCGCAGATATCTTCTGCACTGCAGACTGCCTTTAGCTTTGTCAGCGGATCTTCGCTGTAATAGCGATTCATGATCGCAACTTCTTCCTCTTTAGACGGCGTCCCCATGGAAAGCTGCATAAGGAAACGATCAAGCTGTGCTTCCGGAAGAGGAAATGTTCCTGATGTTTCAATCGGATTCTGTGTCGCCGTCACAAAAAAAGGAGCGCCGAGCCGGTACGTATCACCATCGATCGTCACCTGGCGCTCTTCCATGCATTCCAGCAATGCCGACTGAGTCCTCGGTGTCGCACGGTTGATCTCATCCGCGAGCAGAATATTTGTGAAAACGGGACCCTTCCGCAGAACAAATTTCTCCTCTTTCTGGTTGTAATAATTCAAACCCGTTATGTCGGAAGGGAGCAGGTCCGGCGTAAACTGAATTCTTGAAAATGACACGTCGGCAGACCGGGAAAGTGCCTTTGCCAGTAATGTCTTTCCTGTGCCCGGAACATCTTCCAGAAGGATATGTCCCTCTGCAATAACCGCAGCCAGTAAATATGCGATCGTCTGTTCCTTCCCGACAATTACTTTTTCAATGTTTTCCGTTACGGAATGAATGATTTGATAATCTTTTTCAGCATCCATGTTCTTATCCCTTCGCTGTGTTCTTACCTCATATTGATTTTCATTCTATAATAAAGTTTAATGAAAAACTAGAATTCATTTTGTTTTCCTCATTTTTCTTTTCGATAATCTCATTTGAATATTAAATTTGACTGCCTTTTTTGCCGGACATATAATGAGTTTGTCTGTTAGTTTACAATTTCAGGGAGGCAAAACATGAAAAAAAGATTGACCGCCGTGCTGCTCTGCGGATTAATGACAGCCGCTGCCGCATTATCCGGCTGTGGAAGCAGCGCATCGACTTCAGGAAGCTCAGCTGCCCAAAGCAGTTCCGGCAGCGTTGACGCTTCAAAAGCCGGACTTACCGACCCAAATGATATCAAAGGCGATCTGCGTCTTTCCGTCTGGGGATCCGACGCGGAAATCGAATGCGATAACGAAGTCATCAATGCTTTTATGCAGAAATATCCAAACTGCAAAGTAGAACTGGAAGTCATCAATGATGATTACCTGACAAAGGTAGAAACTGAAATGCTTGCAAATGACGCTCCGGATGTTATCTACGGTCACCCCAAGTATTTCCAGAAATGGGCAAGTCAGGGACTTCTGCTTGATTTGACGCCATATTTCAACAATCATCCCGAACTCCTCGACAGCACGCATTATGCGACCGATATCTACGATGCGTTTACGTATCAGGACAAGTACTACTCCACGGTAAACGGTGCGGATACGACACTGCTTTTCTATAATCAGAAGCTGTTTGATGAAGCAGGTGTTCCGTATCCTTCCGACAGCTGGACCTGGGATGATTTTCTCAGTGCCTGCAGCAAGCTGACAAAGGATACAAACGGTGACGGAGTCACCGATCAGTATGCGATCTCTTCTGCATGGAGCCATGAAAATATTCAGGCATTTATGGCCGCTTACGGCGGTGAGATCTATGACGATGTGAACAATCCTACAAAGGTAACGATAGCAGGAAATGACGCCGACAAAAAGGGACTTCAGATGATGTATGATCTGACTTTCAAATATAATTACGCGCCTACCTCCGAACAGTCCGAAGCTCTTTCCGGTGGTTTTGATACCGGCCAGATCGCGATGGATCTTGGCGGTGTTTATAACATCGTATACCGTTCCGCACAGGATGGCGGCCTTGATTTCCCGTACGGTCTTGCAAAGCTTCCGCAGGTTGGTGCGGATGCTCATTCCGTAGCCTTGATGGCCGGCTACTGTGTTCCCAAATCGGAAAAGAATCCGGAGGCAGCATGGGCACTTGCTTCCTTCATGGAAAGTGAAACCGGACAAAAGCTTCTCGCGAAATCCGGACTGATCACGGTCATCAACAAAGACATAGCTTCATCCGATGAAGTAATCAATATCCCGAATGCACCGGCAAATCATATGCTTCGTGTGACTTCACTTGAGGGAGCTGTCAATGTAGACGCCAAGCTTCCGAACTGGCAGGAAACGCTGGATACCGGATGGCAGCCTGCAATCGACCAGCTTTGGAACGGAGACACGACAGTGGATGAAACGCTGCAGACTCTTCAGACAAATCTGACAAATATGTTAAGTCAAAACTGACAATCCTTAGACGTAAAGTGCCCGGGGTCTTTTCCCGGGCATTTTATGTCTTTATTCGCCTTCGCAGTCCTTGAAAGGACGAATCATGCATAATATTAGTAAAAAAAGAGAAAGCAGAAAATTTTTTCTGTTTATCAGTCCCTGGCTGGCCGGTTTCCTGATATTCACCCTTACACCTATGTGCATGTCACTTTATTACAGCTTTACTTCATGGGATGTCATGAACCCTGCACAGTTTATAGGGCTTGACAACTATACCGGTCTGTTTCATGATGAACTTTTTCTGAAATCCCTCCAGGTAACAGGAATTTATACCGCAGTTGTCGTTCCGATGAATGTACTGCTCTCCCTGCTCGTCGCAATATTGCTGAATTCAGAGCACAAATTCTTCGGTCTGTTCCGCACGATCTATTACCTGCCTTCCGTTCTGTCCGGTGTCGTAGCTTCCGTTTTATGGAAATGGATTTTTAATTCAAAATACGGATTATTCAACTCATTTCTGGCGTATTTCGGCATAGAGGGTCCGCGATGGCTTTCCGATCCGAATTGGGTTATGCCGGCCATGATCATTATGAATGTATGGGGAATCGGCAGCGGTATTATTATGTATCTGGCCGGTCTTCAGGCTGTTCCTGCCTCGCTTTATAAAGCAGCCAGAATCGACGGCGCCGGTTTCTGGAGCCGCCTGGTGCACATCACAATTCCCTCCATGAGTCCTGTCATCCTGTTTACATTTCTTACCAGTATGATCGGAACGCTGCAGACCTTTACACAGGCGTATGTCATGACCGAAGGAGGACCGAATAATGCATCCTTGTTTTATGCCCTATATTTATACAGGAACGGTTTTCAGTATCGGAAAATGGGAAAGGCATGCGCCATGGCGTGGCTTCTTTTCATAATTATTGTTCTGCTGTCTCTGCTGACGATCAAGGCAACCCGCAATATCATTTTCTACGAATCGGATGAAGGAGAAACGAACGCGTCATGAACAAAACGAACCGAAGCTTATTTTTCCGTTATCTGGCAATTGCCGTCATTTCACTGGCTTTCCTTATTCCGTTTGCCTGGCTGCTCGTCAGTTCCCTGAAGGACCCTGTTCATGTATTCGTCATGCCGGTTGAATGGTTTCCGGAAAAACTGCATTTCAGCAATTATATCAAGCTGTTTACACAGTATCGCTTCCAGGATTATATCTGGAATACGCTGAAGCTTTGTGCTCTGAATATACTGGGGACTGTCGTTTCGTGCACGCTTGTGGCATACGGCTTTTCCTTCTGCAGATGGAAATACAAAAACAAACTGTTTTTTCTGGTTCTTGCTACCATGATGCTTCCCGGAACGGTAGTGTTTTTTCCGCAGTTCATTCTGTTTGTCAAACTGAAATGGTACGGAACGCTTCTTCCCTTATGGGCGGTATCCTTTTTCGGCAATGCCTATTATATTTTTTTTCTGAGGCAGTATTTTCTCACCATTCCGAAAGAACTGACAAAGGCTGCGAAAATCGACGGCTGCAATGATTTTAAAATGATCCGCTATGTTGTTCTGCCAATGGCACGGCCCGTGTACATTGTCATGATCATCAACACATTCATATATGTCTGGGGCGATTTTTTCAATCAGCTGATCTATATCACCCGAAACGACCAGCATACCGTAATGATGGGACTTACCGCACTCAACTCATCCTACGGCCAGACGAGCAACAGCACACTTCCTTCGTTAATGGGCGGGTCGTTCATCGTATCGATCCCTGTGCTGCTGGTATATTATCTGGGTCAGAAAATGATGATGAAAACTTACGTATTCCGTGACAACGACAAATAGAAAGAAGGCGGCACGCTTTGTCCGAATTAATTTTAAAAAATGTCGGAAAAACATACCCGAACGGAGTCGAAGCTGTTCAGGATGTTTCTCTGCATATCGCGGATCATGAATTTGTTGTTTTTGTCGGTCCGTCCGGATGCGGAAAATCAACGCTTCTGCAGCTTATTGCAGGCCTTGAGGAAGTTACTGCAGGTGAAATCTGGATCGACGGCAGAATGGTCAACGAAGTAGAGCCGAAAGACAGAGATGTAGCAATGGTCTTTCAGAATTACGCTTTGTATCCGTATATGACTGTCTACGACAACATGGCGTTTGGCCTGAAAATGCGAAAAGTCAAGAAAGCGGTTATAAAGCAGAAGGTCGAACAGACTGCCGAAATACTGGGGCTTTCCGGTTTGCTGCAGCGAAAGCCAAAAGAATTATCCGGCGGGCAGAGACAGCGCGTCGCCATGGGAAGAGCAATGGTCCGAAATCCCAAGGTATTTCTGATGGATGAACCGCTTTCCAATCTGGATGCAAAGCTTCGCGGAAATCTGCGCAGAGAAATTGCCAGGCTTCATCAGACGCTTGACGCAACATTTATTTATGTAACGCATGACCAGACGGAGGCGATGACGCTCGGTACCAGAATTGCCGTCATCAATAACGGAACGATTCAGCAGATCGACACGCCTCAGATGCTCCATGACTGTCCTGCCAACAAATTCGTTGCCGGATTTATCGGCACTCCTTCGATGAATTTTTTCAGCGGCCGCTGTATCATGCAGGACCGGCAGATTCGTCTGGAAATTGCCGGAACATCCTTCTGGCTGCCCAGCGGAAAAGAAGCAAAAATCGCCGAAGGTGATTATATCGATAAAGAGATTATCGTCGGGATCCGGCCGGAGGACATCAGCGACACGCAGGAGACGGCCGCCCGATACCCGGAAGACATCCTGACATGCGCAGTCAGCAACTATGAAATGACCGGCTCGGAAGTATATCTGTATTTTAATGTTTCTGATACAGAGGTCTGCGCACGGGCAGATGCGCAGACCGTTTCCCGTACCGGAAGCACCGTCCGTTTCACGTTCTGCCCCGAACGGATCCATCTTTTTGATCCATTGACCGGTACTACGATCACAAATTAAGAATTATGGCATTGGTCTGCTTTTTCCCGCAGCCACCTGATCCATTCATCGAACCCTTCGCCTGTTTTCGCGGAAAGGAAGAAAACTGCCGCCTGGGGATTCAGCCGGCGGATACGTTCGACTGCGGCGTTCCGGTCGAAGCGGAAGAATTTGCCCGTATCAATTTTGTTGATGAGCACGCACTGACATACCTGAAACATCAGCGGATACTTCAGCGGTTTGTCATCGCCTTCCGGAACGGACAGAATTTCGACGTTCACGTCCGCCCCCGTGTCCTGCTCTGCGGGACAGACGAGATTTCCGATATTCTCCAGGAACAGGATGTCGAGATCCTCCGTATGGAACGAATCGATCGCCTGCTTCGTCATGGACGCGTCCATGGCACATTCTCCGCCTGTATGGACCTGGATCGAGCGCACGCCGGCCGATGCCATCCGCTCCGCGTCGATGGCGGAATCGATATCCGCCTCCATGACACCGATCGTATACTGTCCGCGCAGCGCCTCTGCCGTGCGGAGCAGTGTCGTAGTTTTGCCGGAACCGGGCGAGGACATGATATTGACCAGAAACGTTCCGTTCTTCTTATTGACTGCCCGGACCTCGTCCGCGATCCGGTTGTTCGCGTCAAAGATTCCGACATTTACATCGATCACTCTGATATCACTCATATCAATTCTCCCTGTATGCTGCAACGGCAGACTTAAACCACGCACACCATGCATCCATGCCGTCACCGGTTTCGGCGGAAACCGCAAATACCGGTATTCCCGCTTTCCGCGCATGAATCGCTTCGATGACGCTTTCCATGCGAAAATCAAAAAGCTCCATCGCATCTGTCTTATTGATCAGCACGACATCTGCCTTTTCGAACATCAGCGGATATTTGAGCGGCTTGTCATCGCCCTCCGGAACGGAGAGAATGACGATATTCATCTGCGCGCCCGTATCAAACTCAGCCGGACATACAAGATTCCCGACGTTTTCCAGAAACACCAGGTCGAAGCCCGGTCCAAGCGCGGCAAGTCCCTGCCGCGACATATCCGCGGTCAGGTGGCACATGCCGCCGGTGTGAAGCTGCACGGCATGAAAACCGGCTGCTGCCACCGTTTTCGCGTCTACGTCGCTGTCGATATCCGCTTCCATGACACCGATATGAAAATCCTCACGAAGACGGGACGATGTCGCCAGAAGCGTCGTCGTCTTGCCGGAGCCGGGAGAAGACATGATATTCGCGTAAAAAATGCCGTTCTCCTTAAGCTCCGCACGCAGGCGGTCCGCCTCCGCGTCATTATTTGCCAGGACCTTTTCTTTCAGTTCCAGTACTTTTACATTCATACGATCATCGGTCAGATCCATCACATATACCCCATATCCTTCACGGTAAGCTCCTTACCGTGAAGGATCTCATAATTTTCCAGGCCGCATTCCGGACAGTGATCCTTTGTTTCCGTCGGGTCGAACACGGTTCCGCAGTTTCTGCAGAACGCTTCCGCGGCGATTTCTTCCACTTCCAGTTCCGAGCCTTCCAGCGTCGTTCCTTTTATAAGATCATTGTAATACATCCGCACGTATTCCGCAACGACGCCGGTCAGTGATCCGATCTGGACGGTCAGACACCGTACCTGCTTAATATCATGGTCACGGGCAAAACTGTCTGCCGTACGGACCATGTTCTCAACAATGCTGAACTCATGCATCCTTTGACCTCCCGCTGTTTTTGCCGGCAACACTGTTTACGGCGATATTGAGACCGCGCTTCAGCACATTGCCCGCAAGTCTGCCGTACCAGTTCGCCATATTCCCGGCCGTCTGCGTATCGTCCACACGGACGAGATGGATCGCGTCAAACTCACATCTGCGCGTGCAGACACCGCATCCGATACAACGATCTTCGTCTACGACAGACTGTCCGCAGTGCAGGCAGCGCAGCGCTTCTTTTCTGATTTGTTCTTCGGTCAGTCCCTGACGCAGATCCTCAAACGTATGGACTGCTTTCGTATGATCCACTTCCGGCGCGGTCTGGCGCTCGATGTTATGGATCTTGCTTAATTCGACCTTCACCTTGTCTGTATTGATCGAACGATACTGCGCATTCCGTCCGTCTGTCAGATGGCGTCCCCGCAGAAGTCTGGAAATGGAGATCGCGCCTTCTTTTCCGGCTGCGATCGCGTCGATCGCGAATTTCGGTCCCGTTACGACGTCTCCGCCTGCGAAAATATCGTCTTCCGATGTCTGGCAGGAAATGGTGCCGACTTTCACGCGGCCGCCGTGCAAAAGCTCGACGGAAAGGCCGTCCAGCAGATTCCCCCATTCGATCGTCTGTCCGATGGCAAGCAGAACCGTATCTGCCTCTGCCGTCTCCAGCACGTTTTCATCGTACTTCGGAGCAAACCGGCCGTCCGCGTCGCAGACAGAAACACATTTCTTGAACCGGATCCCTGATGCAGCGCCGTTTTCGTTCAGGATCGCCTGAGGTCCAAGGCTGAAGTGGAAGCGGATTCCCTCTTCCTGTGCTTCCAGCTGTTCGTCCTTCGCGGCAGGCATTTCCTCGGCTGATTCCAGGCAGTACATGTCGACCGACTCCGCCCCTTCGCGGATCGCGGTGCGTGCTACATCGATCGCGACGTTTCCGCCGCCGACCACGATGACTCTGCCCTTCGTATTCGTCTCTTTCCCGCTGTTGGCCAGAGCCAGATACGTGACGCCGTTCGTGACATTCGGCAGATCCTCATTTTCGAGTCCGAGAGAAGCTCCCTTCTGCGCGCCGATCGCGAGATAGAACGCTTCGAAGCCTTGCTCACGAAGTCCGGCGATTGTAACATCTTTTCCAACTTCCGTATTACAGCGGATCTCGACTCCAAGCTCCCGTAAAACCTCGATTTCCGAATCAAGGACTTCCTTTTCCAGACGGAAGGACGGAATCCCCATCATCAGCATGCCGCCCGGCCTGCTGTCTTTTTCAAAGATCGTGACCTGAAACCCGTCGACCGCGAGATAATAAGCGCAGGACAAACCGGCAGGACCGGAGCCGATCACGGCCGCCTTCTTGTCGTAATGTGCGATTTTCTCCGGAATGAACCGTGTCGCTTTCTCGCGTTCCTGATCTGCGATGAACATCTTGATCGCATCGATCGCAAGCGACTGATCCAGCGTGTTCCGCGTGCATTCCGTCTCGCACGGATGCGGGCAGATACGGCCGCAGACAGCCGGAAGCGGATTATCCTTCTTGATCACCTCAAGTGCTTCCATGTATTTGCCTTCGGCAGCCTTCTGAACGTATCCCTGCACGCTGATATGAGCCGGGCAGGACACCTTGCACGGCGCCGTGCCGTACCGGGAAGAAAGGACACGCTCGTTGATGAAATCGTCGTGTACGTCGCTCTTCTTTAAAACGGTTTCCTGCGCTTTCCTGTATTTGCAGCTTTGATTTACGCTGTCGCCTGCCAGACTGGTGCCCAGGATCACGGCATTGACAGGGCATATATTCACACATTCGCCGCAGGCCACGCAGTTGTCATTGTTGATCCGCGCGCGGAAATTGGAATGGGACATGGGATTTGCGTCGAGACGGTTGATCTGACGAAGTCCGGCGCAGGAACAGCCGCAGCAGTTGCAGATAAACGTCGTGTAATCCTTGCCTTCCACCTGAAATGCGCAGTGCACCAGCCCTGATTTCTCCGTAAAATCAAGAGTCTTGATTGCCTCTTCCTTCGTTACGTAATGACCTCTGCCGGTCCGTACGTAATAATCAGCCGTGTCATCAAACTGCATGCACGTGTCCTCGATCGGATGCTCGCAGCCCTTGCCCACCAGCTTCGCCGCCGTACGGCAGGCGCAGTCCGCAACGGAATAGCGGGTCGCCTTGTTGATGAACGTCATTACGTCCTCATACGAGTAAACCTTCTGCTGTGCGTTGATTTCCTGCATGACAGGCGTTACCTTCATCAGACCGCCGCCCTGCACGCTGACGTTCCGGAGCAGGACACCAAGCTCGTCGAGCGTCCTGCGGAACTGAAACGCAACGGCCGCGTTTTTCTTTGTTTCCGGATCCGTCATTACAAATTCATAGAAACCGGGAATAAACGGCGTAATATTATAAAAGCACTTTCCGCTTTCCGTTATCCGCTCGAAGCAGGCACCCTTCTGACTCATATGCTTCAGCATCGCGGCAGCCTCTTCGGCCGGAACACCTGCCGCCTCCGCGATCTTCCCGACAGACGTCGGCTTATTCGGGATATGCATCCCCAGTTCGCACTCTTTTTCCGAAATCAACAGACGAAACATCTCCACAAACGGCGCGCCGTCATTCATCGGCCCCAGAAAAAGACCACCGTGAAAACTGATGTACGTTGCATATCTGGCCCATGCACTTTTAGCCATTTTCGATCCTCCTGACTTAGAAAATAATTTTTTAACAACTTTGTTAATTTTATTGTAAACCGTTTAGAAAGGAATCGCAACAGATAATTAGTACATGTGCTAAATTTATGATTCTTGTTTTTTACACCGCTGTGAAATATAATAAAACCATGAATAAAATAATCCGTGAAAAAATTTCAGAAAAAAGCAGGACCCTGTTCAGCAAATATGGGTACCAGAAAGTTACCATGCGCCAGATCGCATCAGCATGCGGCATTTCCGTCGGGAATCTGACCTATTACTATCCCCGCAAGGAAGACCTGCTGATGCTGGAGCATGATGGTATTCTGAACGCTTTTCTCGCGGCCGTCCAGGCGGACGACGGCATGCTCACCGGCATGCGCGGCTACTTTTCTGTAGAATGCGCATTTATTAGAAGAATTCTAAGCGATCCGCCGATCGAGCGCCTGTACGGGCAGGTCATCAACGTGTCCACCCTGCGTGAGCGCTACTGCCGCTCTCACCACAGCCTGTACCAGGGCTTCGTGGAAAATGTGCCGGAACGCGGTCCCGAATGGAGCGGTACGGTCGCAATGTGCGCCCTGGAATTTGAATTTGCGGATGAACGGATCTTCATGGAAGATTTCGAGCGGATCATGGGAGAAATTTTCCGGTCAAAGCTGATGATCGCCGGCAGGGAACCCGGTGATTATGAGGAAGACATCACAGCGGGTGTACGCGAAGGGATCGAAATGTCCCAGCGGCTGAACGATGTATTCTGACCGGTCAAGCAGGAGAAAAATGGAGAGGAGTACGGACACTTTCTTGGACATGAAACTGCAATTTCAAAACTTTTTCGATACTCTCTATGGCCCATATTGTTAAGTTATTTTTGAATTCTTCACAGGCTGTGCTGTCCGGAGGACATCCTCTTGCGGCATTGATCCATTTGCGATTCGGCATATCTGAATGAAAATCACGTTCAATTATATTGGGAACAGCCGGAGATATTTCTTCTTTTTATGAACGGTATTTTCGTGTTTATTTAATCTATATATCCAGATGCTCCTGAGTATTTCTAAGATAATCCTTTTTTCTTATAAGCAATCATAAAAAAGGTAAGGAATGCCCCCAAATTTCCCAGGATAATCAAGATCGTTTCAGCAGAAAACTCACATTTTGGTATCGATTGCACCAATGAATTGATCTGCTGTGTATAAATATACTTGGCACCTTCTTTCATATCCGCGTTAAAATTCGATAACATTGGCAGGAACGAAAAGATCAGTGAAAAAGGAATGACAATACTGCTGCCACTCATCTGATTCTCGCACAAAACACCAATTGCTCCACCAAAAGTCATAGAAATTACGATTCCGATGGTAATAACCCCCATGAATTGAAGCAGCTCCGTTCCACTAAATCCACCAACCAAAGCAATAATGGCCACACAGATTTCACACAATATCAGAATCAGCGCGGAGATACCGATCAGGTATTCTGGACCTCTTACATTAGACATGAACAAAACACGTAAGGTGTTGTTTTCTTTCTCCTCTGTAATGATATTTACAATATTCATAGTTGGGATCATACCTGCAAACATGGCTGCAAACAGAACTGCAAAATAATTATCTGACATAGTTGCATCCCCTTTTGCGATCAATTCTGTTAAAACCACTGATACAATCGGGAAAATAAAATACTGAATGAGTATTACTTTGTTTTTAAACGTATCTAAAAGCTGCTTTTTGAACACAGCCCTAATATTCTGAAAATGGATCATACTCTAGTCAACACTCCTTTCCTGCACAATACTTAAAAATACATCTTCTAAAGATGGCTCTGCAGAATGAAGGGTAAGCACCTCACCCTTCGTTAGCTTTTGTGCCAAAAATCCCAAATCCTCTTTGGAGTCTGTATATTCTTTTTCTATGTTTCCCAATAATGTTGCTTCGTATTTACGCTTTGTATAATGCTTCACGCAGATTTCCGAAGGAGAACCCATTTCCACAATTTCTCCTTTATTCAGGAAAGCTACAGCAGAACACAATTTATAAGCTTCATTCATATTGTGGGTTGTCAGAAAAACGGTTGTTCCGCTTTTCTGAATGTTTCGAATAATGTCATGAACCTTTTTGGCAGTAACAGGATCAAGATCACTGGTTGGTTCATCCAAAAAAAGAATCCTTGGCCTATGGATGATAGCACGTGCTAAAGCAAGTCTTTGTGTCATACCCTTTGACAACTTCGATACCGTCTTTTTCTCTTCTCCTTTGAGGCCTACCAATCCCATGATATGTGATATTTCTGCTTTGGGAACCCCAAATATCGTACAAAAAACAGCGAGGTTTTCATAGCAGCTTAGTCTTGCATATAATCCGCAATTATCCATAACCATACCGATTCTTTTGAATTCAGATTGTTTCAGCTGAACGGAGTCCACTCCGAATAACGTCGAACTGCCTTCTGTCGGTACAAGCTGTCCTGTCAGGATCTTGATAATCGTAGTCTTTCCCGCACCGGAAGGACCTAAAAGCCCAAAAATTATGCCTTCACCAACCGATAAACTGATTGATTTTAATGCGACTTGTTCATTGAATTGCATTTTAACATTTGACATTTGAATTAGTTCCATGAAAGCACCTCTTTATTATAGATTTTCAATATCATCGACGATAGGATACCGGAACCTAGAAGCTTCTGAATTCTCTTAATGTTGTACAATCATTTTCAAAATAGGCTATCCTTTTGGCAATGCTTGCTTATAGTCCAATGCCTCCGCCTTTCTAGTATTCTTCAATCTGCCTGTCATGCAATATCCTCACATTAAAAGTAAATATCGTATTATTATTTAAATTGATATATTTTTAATATTTTTGTATGTTCTATTATATTTATCTGATTTCACTCTTTGTCTTTAAATACTATCATTGAGCTGCATATTTGTCAATACGTTTTTTCAATTGTACTGGTGAAATGTGTCCTCATTTTATTAAAATCATGCTATTTTTATCAATATTTATCGTGGAATTTCGAAGCAGCAGTAATTTTTTCCAGAATGTTTTTCTTATCAATTGTCTCTGCATTTAGAGTATTTTTATAACGCTTTGCCAATTTGCACGCCTGTTGATAATGGCACTGGTGTTTGAGGAGCATTACATTATGATTTTTTTAGTTAAGGCAATCTATGACTATCTTTAAAAGTTCATCCTGTGTTGTAATTCTCGTTTTCTCATAAGCTGCCTCCGGCGCTTCCACAACCTTTGATTCCTCCTTGTGTAAGTATCTAATAGATTTACTTTTGTCGCCGAATCCACCTTACTTTTTTCGGACATAAAAATACTCCCAAGCAGTTTATACATTTCAGTGTCCTGCTTGGGAGCAGCATATCGTTTCAGCTATTTTGCAGCAACTCTTTTTTACCGTTTCATAGAAATGCAGGATGCGCGCGGATAAGGCATCGAGCGCTTCGTCCCAGCCGATCCGCTCGAATTCTCCTTCGCCGCGTTTTCCCGTTCTTTTCATCGGATACCGTAGCCGGTCCGGATGATGGACGGCCTGCTTCAAAGCTGCGCACTTCACACAGACACGTCCGTTCCCGCCGCACAGGCCGCAGATTCCGGTACGAAGTTCAATACCGGTTTCGGGACCGGGAATCTTTTCCTCAATTAACTGATTTACATCCATGGAACCACTCCTGACATGTATTCCGGCATCTGATCGAAAATGTGCCTTTCTAACCCAGTACAGTGCAGAGGTAAATTTAACCTGATACGGTATTACCGTCAAATCAATAATACGAATGGATATATTTAAAAAACGATATACTAAAGAAACTGCTCCTGTACTCTAATACAGGAGCAGTTAAGAAAAAAGATCATAACTTGATTTTACATTATATCAGATTGCTGGGAATATAGCAGTTCTGCTCATCAATCGGAACCGGCGCTTCCGCCATACAGATAATTCCTCCGCATCCTCTGTTTTGCGAAGCTTTATCAATTACCGTGTAATTCCTGACGATCCGATTGCCTGGATTTGCGGATTTCTTGATTTCAAGCGGATGGATCACATTGTTTTCCTCAATAAACAGATCGATTTCCTTTGCATTCGAATCCCGGTAAAATGAAAGATTGGCTTTGTCCTGTGCATACGCGTAATTCTTAACCAGCTCCATGACAACATAATTCTCATAAAAATGACCGCTGGCAGCGCCCTGCTCCAATGCATCGGCGGTCAGCCACATGGATAGAAAAGCACAGAGCCCGGTATCACAAAAATACAGCTTCGGTGTTTTTACAAGGCGCTTCAGCGCATTGTTGGCATAAGGCGCAAGCAGATACACAATGCCAAGCCCTTTAAGCAGCTGCAGCCACCTCTTGGCGGCAGGTTCTGAAATATCTGCTGCTTCCGCCAGTGTCGTATAATTGACAAGCTCCGCTGTCAATGACGCGCATGCTCTTAAAAAGCGGTTGAACCGCAGTGTATCTGTAACACCGCCTTCCTCCATCACATCACGCATAAGATATGTTTCAACATAAGAATTGTAATACTCATTTCGAAGCTCATGATCCGCGCCGGACACCTGCGGCATTCCGCCCTCCCAGATGTGCTGATATACTGCCTTTACATCATTCTTCGGCATCTGTGCCTGTCTGGACAGCAGCGTATCCAGTGAAAAATCCAGTTCCTTTTCAAAATGTACTCCGCTTTTTTCTCTCTGTGAAAGACTGTAAAGCTGAAGAATACCGACTCTTCCGGCAAGTGTTTCCTGTATTTTCTTCATTGCCCGATACTGCTGTGATCCTGTCATCCAGACAAGACCCGTCTGCTCACTTTCATCGCAGATGATTTTAATCTGCTCAAACAGCTCCGGTGCCTTCTGAACCTCATCGATCAGAACCGGAGGCTTATATGTCTGAAAGAACAGCACCGGATCACGTCTGGCAAGATCTCTGGCCATAGAATTATCCAGTGAAATACAGGTTCTCCCGGTACCTTCCGCCAGATGCTTCAGCATTGTTGTCTTACCGACCTGTCTCGCTCCGGTTACAAGCACAGCCTTAAAAAAGCCATTCAGTTTAAGGAACTTCCGTTCAAGCTCGCGTTTCATATATTCCATACTGGCATCTCCATTTTTATGATAATCTAAACTCTACTTTAGATTATCATAAAATATGTTTTGTGTCAATGAAACGAACCGGCAGAAGCACAAATCAGGTTGTTTTAAGCTTCTTATGTTTCATGATTTTTTACTGTTCGTAATGATCCATAAACCGCATGATGATCGCGGCGCACTGCCCCCTGTTTGCGCTGCCCTGCGGATTGATGTTTCCATGATCACCGGTTATCAGTCCGATGCCGACTGCCCATCTGACCGCGTCATACGCGAACGGACTGACATGATCCGCATCCGGGAACGATTTCAGATCAGCGGAAGCGTCTGTATTATATCCCTTGTATTTTGCATAACGGTACATCATGACCGCCATTTGTTCCCGTGTGATATTATCCGACGGGCCAAATTTTCCGTTTCCGTATCCCGTTACGATCCCGGCATTATTTGCCCAGAGAACAGCTTTCGAATAGAAAAGCCCGTCCGCGACATCCGGGAATTTTGCGGAATAAACCGCTTCCGGCGAACCCTCGATGCGATAAAGAATCGTGGCAAACTGCGCCCGGCTTAAATCTTCACCTGCTGCGAAAATGCTCGGATTAAGCCCTGTCATCAGCCCGTGATTTTTCACATATTTAACGTATTCGTAAAACCAGTCGTCGATCGATACATCATCGAAGGATGACGCGTTAATCGTTTTCAAATGCTGCGGTTCAGCCTCGGCTTCCTCTTTCCGGCTGACATCAATGGACGTATCGCTGTCTGTAGATGCCGACACATTTTCCTCTTCATCGAGCGAAAGTGTCATCGATTTTCCTTCGTCGATCGTTCCCTCTGCCGCGGCGTAGCTGCACTCCTCCGGTGTCACCACATCTGTACATTTCAACGATGCAGCCGCTGGTGCCGTACCGGCCGATACCTCGACTTTATTTTCCGCGGTATCAACGACAGCCTTGACCGGTGCTTCCGCCTCAACGCTGATCACATGGCCGTCACCGCGAACCGAAAGACTGCCCTGCTGATACGATATATGATAAATTCCCGCAGGCAGTACAACTCTTCCGCCGGTCGACGCCGTGTCTTCCGAACCGCTGCAGTTATTCAGACAGTACGCTCCGTTTCCTGCCGCCTCCCCGTATCCGTTCACGACAACAGCCCGCAGTGTATCGCTGTCATCGTAAATACTGCAGGAGGTTTCTCCTGTATACGCGATCACGACCTCACTTCCGGCTTTGGAAGGCAGCCAGCTTTCGGTCGAAGCGCTGCCGCTGTTTGCGGAAACATCCAGAAGCATGAAAAATTCCGGCATATGGACCGACGTGCCGTCACCCGTATTTGATATAACCTTGTCGATCACATTTCCGGAAGCGTCCGTGCCGACATAGCCTTCCGAGCTTCCGCCTGTGCTGCCCGTCTTATATCTCCATTCGTTCAGCGACGGATTCAGCTCCATATAGACATCTTCTCCGCTCGCGTATAAGCTGTTGCTGGAATAATAAAAATGATCCGCGTCCGTTGTCTTTTCCGTCAGAATATCATTGTTTACGTACGGTTTATTCGGGTCATAAACGTACACCTTCCACCAGCCGCTGCCCTCATCGACCGGCGCTCTGTCCGTTCTGGCCACCATAATGTGGGAAAAATCATTGCACTGCATATCGATCAGATACGGTTTGTCTGTTTTAAACGCATCCTGCAGTTTTGTCAGTATTGACTGCACATACGTTCCGTTGTCTGATGAACCTCTGAGCGTATAAACCAGCTTGCTGTCCGTAGAATCTGCCTGATCCTGCGCGAAATACGTATCGAAGATCCCGTCCGGCATACTGACCTTGCTGTTTCCGTAAAGCTGATATTGTTCAATGATGCGGGTAACCTTTGTGTTGCGTCCTGCGCAGGCATAGTAATACTCGCTTTGTTCCTTCAAATTTGAGAGAATCTTATCATAATAATGATTCGGATCAGGGAAATCATTTTCATACAGCGCATCCAGAACGGACCAGTTCAACGCACCGCTCTGAAATAAAACAGCCGCTTCCGACATACCGAAACAATTTCCGTCCCAGTCCTTGATGCTTTCTTTTTCCTTGGCTCCCATGGCATCGACATAAGACGAGCCAAATACCTCTTCATAGCGCTCCAGCGGTATATAATAAGCACCGCCTTCATTTTCCGAGAAGGAATTTTCCATATTTACAAAACTCCAGCCGCTCGACTTTGGTGTAAAAGCCGTCTCGTCCCATTCGCAGATAAAGTAATACGTATCGTAAGAAAAGCCATTGTCGTCCCATTGTCCGCGCTTAATGTTCCAGCTGCTTCGGTCCCCGTTGCATATTACAAGGCTTTCCTGATCATTCATGGAATTATCAGGCTCGCTGCTTCCCCAGTTTGTATAATCCGCTGTCTCACCCGTTACCCATGTTGACCAGTTGCCTTCGTCATCCTTGTCGTTCATGCCGAGCATATAGTCGACATCCGGATAGTCCGAAAGTATGCTCAGAAGAAAGTCATTCTCGGCCTCCGAGGTGACCGTCGCCAGATGGCCGTTCAGACTTTCGCAGTAGCTTTCTGCGTCCGTCCATGTCATATGCTTTTCATAGACCGCGTAGGAATGACCGTTAAAATTGTTTTTCACCGCATCGGTACTCTCCGTTGTCGGTGTATCCTGTGCAAAAGCAAAGGATCCGGGCAGCGCAAACGCCATGGCAGCAATCAGAACAAATGACAGCAGCTTTTTTCTCACAATGATTTCCCCCCGTGTTCTGCCGGTCATGCGGCAGTTCAGTCTGCATTATTATGTTGTAGAAGCAGTTGAATTATTCGTTAATTACAATTATTTATTATATCACTGCAGTATTGATACATCCAGACTTTATGCAAAATGGTTTCGAAATAGCTTATGTCGCTGATTTTTCTGCCCTTATTACAGCAAACACGCCGTCGCCGTTTCCGGCTGTCACCGGCTGTTCTTCGTTTTTCAGGGTCATAACGGTCTGCTGCTTTTCAGCGACGTCAAAACCGGTCTTCTGCAGCATGGCACATATTTCTGCGGAAGAATGAAAGGAAGCGTAACGATATACGGGGTCTTCATTCTTAAACTCCTCATACTGCGCGCCCAGCTTCGTATTCCGGTCCAGAAAGGCTATGACAAAGCTGCCGCGGTCTGTAAGAATGCGGTATATCTCCCGAAATGCTTTTTCGATATCCGTCAGAAAACAGTCTGCCGTGACCATCAGCGCCAGATCATATGCATGATCCTTAAGGGGCAGGTCTTCGGCGGTTCCTTCTATGATGTTGATGCCGCGGCTTTTTGCAGCCGCACCCATGGATGCAGACGGTTCCACGCCGGTCTCAATCCCGAGCTCCGAAGAAAACATCCCGGTTCCCGCGCCGATCTCCACGGCATTTTCAAAGTTTGGAAGAACCTTCTTCACAGCAGAAAGCTCTGCCATAAACAGACATGGATTCTCGCGGAACCATGCATCATACGACGCAGCCTGATTTTCAAAAATATCCATTGATTTTCTCCTGTCGATACGATTTGGTCAATGAGAAGAGCCGGCAAAATATCCGGCTATCTCTTTCATTCGGTTCATCTGATCCGTGCCGAACGGACATCGTTCCGTACATCTGCCGCATGAAATACAGTCATCCGCGTCTGCGGAAAGATTTCTGTAATGATGTCCGGCCAGAACATCTCCGTTTTTTGCAAGATCATAATATTTGTTTACGAGTCCGACATCGATCCCCGCCGGACAGGGAAGACAGTGATTGCAGTACACACACTTCCCGGCAAGATCGGCAAGGCGGAAAGAGTCGATGACGGAATAATCTCTTTCCTTTTCCGATGCCTGAAAAAAGCCAAGCAGCTCATCTAATTGTTTCGCCGTGCCGATTCCCGGCAGGACGGAGAGAACGGCGGGACAGTCAAGCTCGTACTGGATACACTGATACGGCGTCAGCGCTTTCCCGAAGGGCGAAAGGGACGCATCCAAAAGCTGCCCGCCCGAAAACGGCTTCATGACAGTCATTCCGATTCCTTCTTTCTCACACCGACTGTAAATGGCCAGACGTTCGTCCGGCCTTCCCTGGGCATAGTCACCTCTCTGACGGTCATATCCGGGATTGACGGAAAACATCAGCGTATCGGCCGGCACGTCATCAAGAATCTTCTGGATCGCCGCCGGCGTATGCGAAGAGAGGCCGAGATGACGAACGATGTTCTGTTCTTTCAGCCCGAGCAGAAAATCAAGAGAGCCGTTCCGCTGATATCTCTCCCAGTCTTTGACCTCGTCCATGCAGTGAATAAAACCGTAATCGATATAATCTGTTTTAAGACATTTCAGAACTTTGTCGATATTATGCCTGATCTTGTCCGGATCTGTCGTCCAGCCGTAAATCCCATCATCATAATCCGCTCCGAAATGGATCTGATAGAATACGTCTTTTCTGACCCCTGAAAGCGCTTCTCCGTAATACGGGAAACACCTCGCGTCCGCTGCGGCCATATCGTAATAATTCACGCCTTCCTTATAAGCCTTTTCCAGAAGCTTCGCTCCCGCTCTTTCATCAAGCCCGGAAATACAGCAGGCACCGAAGCCAAGCTCACTGATCTTATCACCTGTTTTTTTATGAGTTCTGTACCGCATGCTCTGTTCCTTTCCTGTATGCGCTGATCTTTATCCGTTCACCGATGCAAAACTGAAATGATACAAACCTGATTTTATCATAAATACCACGAGCAGGATATAAAAGGCGGCCGCTGCGGCAAGAAAAATCCAGTCTTCTCTCTCCACCTTGATTTTTCTGTAATATGTCCGCTCCCCGTTTCTTCCCAATCCGCGGCTTTCCATCGCACATGCCAGATGTTCTCCTTTTCTTGCTGCGGCGATCAGAAGCGGCAGCAGGACTCTGAACGGAGAAGAAAGACGTGAGGCGATCCCTCTGTTCCACGGTATTCCGCGGATCTCCTGCGCCAGATGGATCGTATTCACCTGCTCTCCGAATTCCGGCAGAAACCGGTATGCGGCGATTGCCGCGTATCCGTATACCGGTTTCACTTTACACTGCATGATCAGACTCAGCACAAGATCCTGCGGTTTTGTCGTCAGGACAAATCCTGCCGACAAGGTCACGATCGCAAGGATCCGAAATCCCAGTGAACACACCTGGACGATATCTGCCTTTGACCATTGCAGGATCCACAGCCGGAGAACAGGATCCGTTTCCGGACTCAGGCCCCGAAGCACCATCATGGATATCATGAATATTACGCTCACCGCGATGAATACGAACAGCTTTTTAAAAAGAATGATGGCAGGGATCTTTCCCAGGATCCATATTGCAAGGAATGTTATCAGAAAAGTCAGGGTCGGAAGGACCGGATAATAGGAAAAGCTGGCAAGCAGCGACCACAGGATCACAATGATCAGCTTAAAGACAGGATTCCGCCGGTGAAGCAGAGAATCTGCCTGAACGTATGAAAACATCTTCCTCCTCCTTGCTTGTCGCTGCGTCGATTTTTCCGCCGCGGATCTCGATCACTCTCGTCGCATATTCCCGGACCAGTTCCATATCATGCGTGATCATGACTACGGTCACACCGTCCCGGATCAGCTTCTGCATGTCCCGCATCAGCATATGCCTGTTCTTCTGGTCCTGTCCGAACGTCGGTTCGTCGAGAAAAAGGATCTTCTGATCCGTAAGCAGCATGGCGGCAACACTCAGACGCCTTTTCTGCCCCTGACTCAGGACAAACGGGCTTTTCTCACAGTCACCCTCCAGATGAAAGCGGCGCAGCATTTTCATGCTTCTGGCTTTCTTTTCCTCGATCGTCATCTTTTCTTTCTTCAGGCTGAACATCATTTCTTCCATTACGCTATTGCCGATGAACTGATCCTCCGGATTCTGAAACACGAGCCCGGCAGTTCTGTAGAGATCTTTTTTCTTCCATTTGCCGCAGCTTCTGCCGTACAGCACGATATCGCCGGAATCCGGCTGATACATCTTAAATAAAAGATTCATCAGTGTCGTTTTTCCTGAACCGTTTATACCTGTAATGGCAAGGAACTCCTGCTTTTTCAGATCGAAACTGACACCTCGCAGGATCTCGGGGCCTTTTTTATTTCCGGGAAGCGGATAGGCAAATTTTAAATTCCGGACGGAAAGCAGCACTTCTTCCGTCGGTTTCGTCGGAATGAATTCTCCCGCCTCTTCTTTTGCTCTTCTGCTCAGTTCCTCGATCCTGTTCCGCTCGTCCGTCCCTTTGCCGTCGGAAATTACGCTGCCGCTTTCATCCAGCAGATAAAGATGATCCACTTCGGTGATGATCTCATCAATATGATGTTCCACCAAAATAACTGTAATGCCGAATTTCCCGGGCAGTTCCGTGATAAGCGAAAAAATCATCCTGCGGTTTTCCGGATCGAGATTCGCCGTCGGTTCATCAAGCAGCATAATTCTGGGCCTCATGGCAAGGACCGCGGCAATCGCGACTTTCTGCTTCTGTCCGCCTGAAAGATGATCCATGGAGGACATTTCATATCCTGTCAATCCCGTCAGGGATAAGGTTTCTTCGATGCGCTCCTGCATTTCAGAAGCTTCCATTCCGAGATTTTCCAGTCCGAATGCCAGCTCCTCCTCCACCGTAAAGGAACAGAACTGGCTGTCCGGATTTTGCATGACAAGACCGATCCTGTCGCATCTTTCATGCGGGAACGTGTCCGTGACATCTTCTCCAAACAGACAGACTCTGCCTTGCAGATTTCCCTCATACATATGCGGGATCAGTCCGCTGATCAGATACAGCACCGTACTCTTGCCGCATCCGCTCGGCCCGCATACGGCGTGGATCTCTCCTTCCCTGAAATCCATGGAGAGATCCTTAAGCACAGGCTTTTCTTCCCCTTCATACGTATAAGTTACGTTCTTTATCGAAACAGCAGCGGGCATTTCTCCGCCCTTTGTCATGCGGCACATGCAAATCCCTTCAAGACTCCGGCTTTCACAAGCGCTGCCGTTATATACTTCACCAAAATTGTTCCGATGATCACCGCGCTCAAAAGACGAACGATAAGAATACCCAGCCAGACAGGCGTGCCAAGGCTGAGCGTGCCGAAGAAAACGCAGTCTCTGCCGAAAACCAGAAGAGCCCCGAGAACAGCTCCGAGAAGAATGTTCAGCATACTGCCTTTATATTTTTCACCTGCCCGATATCCGATCTCCACTCCCGCCGCCTGCAGCAGCCCGGCAAGAACGAGCTGAATGCCGTACGGACTTCCGAGCAGCAGATTGACGCCGGCCGTAACAAGTGCGCCGAAAACGGCTGCTCCGGGCTTTCTCAGCATATACATCGGCAGCGCCGCCGACAGCAGATATACACCAAAGGTGATTTCCATAAAGACCTGACCCAATACCGCGGACAGCGGCATATATGCATAATCCAGCAGCGTATAGATCACTCCGATCACAGCTGCCGTAACTGCAATAATCACGATTTCCTTGACAGTAAGCTTTGAATTCTTCATTTCTGCTCATTTTCTCCTTTTTACTTTGTCTCATTCCCCGCAAAAAAAATCTCTTTACGCAACGTAAAGAGATCTCACAGCTTGAATGATTGCTTCCTACGCCAGTATTAACTGAACAGGTTCTCGGGTCAGCTTTTCACTTTCTCAGCCTGTCTTGCAGCAGGCTCCCCGGAATCACATTTATTCAATTGGGTCTATTATAAGTCACAATATTTTCAAATGCAAGGGGGAAGCTGCACAAACAGGTCTTTTCAGCAGAATATCCTGAAAAATTGTGAATGTGATTTTATCATCGATCCGGATAACAATCTGATTATTGACAACCGTTCCACTATGTTTAAATTTCTCTTTTCAGCCGCGGCGATATTGCTTCCTTCGGTCTTGCCGACCGAGAAACAGAGCTCTTGTCCGCCGTGGCCGAAGGCCTGTCAAACAAAGAAATCCCGGACAAACTCTATCTCGGGGAGGGAACCGTCCGCAATTATATTGGTTTCCTTCCCGAGAAGCTGTCGCGCCGCACCGCACGCAACTGGCTGTTTTCTATTACAAACATGTGTGAAAATTGACCGTTATGCAGGTAGAATCACCGCGTGTTTTCAATGACAAATAACGATCACGAATTCAAAATCGTGAGTCCGCGGCCGTCTGTGCCCGCGAGCGCGGCGCGTGTCTGACCAAGGTTACGGGTAACAACCGCGGAAATTTTTTTCCCGCGCAGCGCAAGATCCGCTTTTTCCGGCTCCGCGGTGAGAGAGAAATCCCGCGGCCTCAAAAGCGCCGTTAGAGGAGAGCGTTCCGCGCTCCCGAGCGTGTCAAGCGGCACCGGTCGACGTTTAACCGGCGCGCCGCCGCTGCGCAGGAAGACGCGGTAGAGCTCGCGAGCGGAAACGGCGTAATCGACGGCACCGGTCTCCGCGGCCTCCGCGGCATTTTCGCCATGCGCGGAGATGAAAATCGTTTTCAACCGACAGGCATCCTCACTCGCTTTCGCCCGCGCGACCTGTCCGAAAAGGCTAAGCGGACTCTCGCCGAATACGACGCTGCCGGCGCTGTCCGGGAGTTGCTTTTCGACAAAATTCTTGACAGCATAGCTCGTTGTCGCGAAAACTGGCGCGGTGTCGAGCCTTTTTTCGATGCTTTCCTCAAGCCGCAGAGCTGCCTGATTTATAAATTCGTCCGCGTCGTAGACCTCGTCGAAGCCGAGCTTGCGCAGCGCCGCCGAAAGATGCTGCAGCGTGATGGATCCAGGCTGTGCCTGATAGAGCCGTTCAAGCTCGGGAATGACGTCCGCGCCGACGCAGACTGCCGTGTGATATTCGTAGGAATGCGCCCAATAGAGGATGTCATCCTTGTGCTCCTTCAGATAGACTGCGCCGCATGGACAGACATCAACGCATCTGCCGCAACGGACGCAGGCGCTGTGTTTCATGTCATGGCCGAGCTCCGGCACAACCTCAATATCACGGCCGCGCTTTGCCATTGAAAGATTGTGTACGGTCTGGACGTCGTTGCAGACGTCAACGCAGCGCCTGCACTTTATGCATTTATTCGGGTTCCGGGAAACGGAGCCGAGGGAAACGTCCTCCTCATAGTCATGCTCGTGCTGGACGTAAGGCAGCGCGTCGACGTGGTATTCGCGGCAGAGCGTTTGCAGTTCGCAGAAACCGTCGCGTACGCAGTCACACCAGAAACAGCACTCGCAGAACTTCGGATCAAGATTTCGCTCGTCCGTCGAGCCAATACGCAAACAGTGGTGGCAATCCACCGCGTGATCCGACATGATGAGCTCGAGCGTCGCTTTTCTCGCGGCGCGGATATTCTCGGTCTCGGTACGGACGATCATGCCGTCGCGTATCTTCGTGACGCAGGCGGGCTGAAATCCACGCATCTTTTCGACCTCAACAATACACATACGGCAGTTTGCCCGCCCCTGTAAACCGTCAAAATGGCAGAGCGCAGGGATATGGATGCCGTTGGCGGCGGCCGCCTCAAGTATTGTTTCTCCGCTCTTGGCTTGATACTTGTTTCCGTTGATGCTGATTATTACCTCAGACATGTCACTTTTCCTCCCTTTTGCCGAAGTGTTTTTCAAAATCCTCCGGGAACAGATCCATTGCCGAGACAACGGCATTTGCCGCGCCCTGACCCAAGGGACAGAAGCAGGAAGCGGTCATCACGCTTTTCAGGTTTCTGATGAGCGTGAGCTGTTCCGCGCTGCCGTGATTTTTCAAAAGTTCGTCGAGTATCTCCGCGAGGCGGAATGTTCCTTCACGGCAAGGTACGCACTTTCCGCAGGACTCGCCCGCGAAAAAGCGGGCGATGGAACGGCTGAGTTCCGCCATGTCGTGGGTCTCGTCGAGCACGAGAATCGCGCCGGATCCAAGCGACGAGCCTGCCGCGCTCATGCTGTCAAAATCAATTTGTACGTCAAGCTGTTCCGGCTTGAGAAACCCGCAGGAGCCGCCACCCATCTGGACAGCCTTGATATGGTGGCCGTCCCGGACGCCGCCGCCGAGTTCGTCGATTATATCGCGAAGCTTCGCGTCGGTCGCGACCTCGTAAACACCTCTTTTTTTGATATCTCCGGAAAGGCAGAAAATCTTCGTGCCGGGAAACTTTTCATTTCCGATTGTGGAAAACCACCTTGAGCCCTTTTCCACGATGACCGGCACCGCCGCGAATGTCTCGACATTGTTGACGACAGTCGGTTTTCCGAGATAACCCGCCACAGTCGGAAACGGCGGTTTAAGCCGTGGCTCGCCGCGATAGCCCTCGAGCGACGTCAGCAACGTTGTCTCCTCGCCACAGACATAGGAGCCCGCTCCGGATACGATGTGGAGTTTCGTCTCTCCGCAAAGACCGCGCTCCTCTAAATCTTTCGCCGCCTTTCGCAGCAACTCAACGCAGCGCGTGTATTCTCCGCGTACGTATACGAAAGCGTCCCGCGCGCCAATCGCGTAAGCGCAGATGAGGATGCCCTCCAGCACGGTGTGCGGGTCACTTTCCAAAATTGTTCGATCCTTGAAGGTTCCCGGTTCTCCCTCGTCGGCATTGCAGACGACGTATTTCACATCCGACGGGGTTGAAAAAGCGCCGCGCCATTTAAAGCCTGTTGAAAACCCCGCGCCGCCGCGTCCGCGCAACTTACCGGCGTTCTCTATCTCCTCGATGAGCGCGGCGGGATCCATGGACCGCGCTTTTTCAAGTCCCTTATAGCCGCCGGCGGCGATGTAGTCATCGAGGCATTCGGGGTTAATCTTTCCCGCGTCGCGCAGAGAAATTCTAGTCTCCTCCATCTCAAACACCTGCCTTTCTGATGAGCGCGCGAATCTTTTCGGGCGTCATGGATGGGTACGCCGTACCGTTTAATACGACGTTCGGCGCGGTGTCGCAGCGTCCCTGACATTCACAGCGTTTGATTTCCCAGAGTGGACTGTCCGCGATTTCGCGCTCCGCCGCTTCGGCAACGTCCCGACTGCCGGCAGCCTCGCAATTGACAGAGCCACAGAACTCCAAAACATTTTTCTTCTCCGGCGCCAGTGAGAGCATACCGTAAAAGCTCGCCGTCTCGTAGACGCTGTTTGCCTCCCGGCCAAAAGCGGCCGCGACTGCGCGCAGATCGTCGTCGGAAAGATAGCCCCGTTCCGCCTGAACGGCCTTGAGCACATCCAGCAGGCAGCCGGAGCCGCCCCATTCTGCCATCAGCGTTTCTATGTTTTTCATACCGCGGCTCCTTTCAGCTTTTCTACCCGGCAGGGGACATAGCGGATCAACGGGTTACCGGTGAGATCATCGATTGCCGTGTGACTTGTGAGTATGTTGACGCCCGTACCTACGGTCACATCCCCGAAGGTCAGGCCAAAGTGATGAGGAATGAGCATATAACCCTGTGCCGCCTGAAAACTGATTTCCGCAGGCGCGGTCAACTCACCTGCCCGCGTGATGACGCGCGCCTCATCACCCTCCATAATCCCCAGTTCTTGCGCGTCAAGCGGATTCATCAGAATCGTATATGGATTTCTATAAACGTATGTCGCGGGATTGCGCATGCAGCCATTGTGACCGTCGTCGGAATGGCGTCCGGCGCTGAGAATATACGGGTATTCTCTCTCAATTGTCAACGCGTTTTCCTCTGCTTCAGGCGTCAGGCGCGGCATATAACCGTCGACCTCCGCGCACCAGAGATGGAGCTTACCGTCCTTGTGCTTGATGTGCTTTTTGAGGCTGCGCTCGCCGTCGGGGTCATAGGTACCGGCAACGACGCCCTGCGGCGTGTCCGCTACCGCCTGAAACACATTGTCCATCACACTGAGATTGCGGTACACGGGGATTTTGTTCAGGAACGGGTGTTTATCCGTCGGCCCCCAGCCCGCGCGCTCAGCCATACCGCTCCCGACCATCGGAGAAGTCACAAGCGCCGCCCACATGAGCGTCTTGTTTATGGAGCCCATCGGACCGCGCATGGCTTTACACAGCAGCAATGGCAGCTTGCTCATGTACTTCGGATGCAAAGCTACAAAACCCGCGAGCTTGAACAGAAACGGCATCCGGTCGTTCGTCGCCACCGCCTTTTCAGCCGCCCTGTAAAGAGAGTCCGGAATATCGGGTATATAACCCATCGCGTCGAGAATGTCGAACCAGATGGATGTGTCCTCGCGGCGCTCAGCAATTTGTCCGATGACCGGCTGGCGAAGCTGGCACTCGATATTAGGCGGTGTACCCTGAAAGACCGTGAACTCCGGCGTTTCGTAGCCGGTCTTGCCGGGCAGAACATAATCCGCGTGCCGCGCCGTTTCGCTCATCACGATGTCGATGTCAACGAGCAGATCGAGCGAGTCGAGCGCCTGACTCACGCGCTTGCTGTCCGGGAAGGAGCGAGCCGGGTTTCCGTATGAGACGAAAAGACATCGCAGGTGCTCTGGGTTTTTGCTCAAAATCTCGTCCGCGAGCACGCCGGCGGGATACGCGCCAAGTACGGGAAAGCGTTTGGTCTCAAGGGTTCTCCAGACCTTTGGGTCGTTTTCGTCGACACTCTTGCCGACCGCCGCGAAGCCATCAAGCATGACGTTTCCCTTGACCTGCATATTGCCCGTTACAGCCATAAGTGAAAGCAGCAGAAAGCTGTTCGTTGTGTTGTTTCGTCCGCAGAACATTCCGAGATCGGGATGGACGCCCCATGTCCGCGTGGTGAGTATCCTCGCGAACTGCTCCATCTGCGCGAGCGGAACGCGCGCGACCTCAAATGCTTTACGGTAGTCGAAACCCTCGTACCAGCCTTTCGCCTGATCCCAGTCGCCGACCCAGCGGTCCAGAAACTTCTGGTCCTGCCAGCCCTTGTCCAGAATGAGCGCGATAAGCCCTCTGAGAAGCAGGGAATCGCTGCCCACGCGGTTGTGGATGTGCATATCCGCCATTCGCGCGGTCTCGGACAAACGGGGATCGACATCGATCAGCAGCTTGTCCGGGTCCTCCGAAAATTCTCGGATGATAAAGCGAGCCGTGCCGATGTTATGCGTCACATAGGCATTTGAGCCCCAGAACATCAGAACGTCGATGTTCCGGTCGTCCGGTTCCAGGAAAACAGACTGATCGCCGAAAATTTTGCCGTGGCTCCACCAGTGCCCTCCAAATTCTATGCCAATCGGATTGTACATATACTGGGAGCCGATCGCGTTGAGCATAAAGCCCGCAAAAGCGCCGTCGCCCTGCGCGCCCGCAAGCGCCCCGCCGACATAGGCGAAGGTTCGCGGCCCGTGCTTGTCGAGAATCGCGTTCGTCTTTTCCGCAATTTCTTTGATTGCCTGCTCCCACGAAATGCGCTCAAAGTGATCGCCGACCTTTTTCAGCGGATAGTCAAGCCGCTGGTCATGGTTCGCGAAATATTTAGAAGATCTGCCCTTTCTGCAACAGTACGCGCCAGCGGTTCGCTTCGTGTCCGGATCCGGGCGGACGTCAACGATCTCGTTGTCCCGCACCAGCATCTCCAGGCCGCAACTCTCCGCGCAGAGGTTGCACTGTGTTTTTTTCCATTCCATTTTCATGCGCCTCCTTACTGTCACCAATGTAGCAGGTCGGTGCCGGAAAGTCATGACACAGTATCAGAAAATTGCGCAGGACTGTCTCAATATTTGAAACTGTGTCACTCTGTCCTTTCAAGCGGTCAAGTTTATCGTCCGAGCGAAACGCTCTTCCCTTTTTTTACATTGCGCGGGCTTCTAAAATAATTGTATTTTATTCGCTGAATATAATTCATTGAATTATATTCATTTATATGCTATTATGTAATTGACAGACGACAGCTTAAGCCGCGGTATAAAAAAGCCTCGACCGGCAGTCCGAAAATCAAGACCGTAGGAACGGAGGTACGGGTATGTCAAAATGGCTCATGCAAAGATCGCTTCTGATGACGATGAAGGAACTCATGCGGGAAAAACCGTTTTCCAAAATATCAACAGAAGAAATATGCGAACGCGCGGGGATCAGCCGACGTAGCTTCTATCGCTACTATTCTGACAAGTACGAGCTCGTCATCGCGATTTTTCGGACGGAGCTAATTGAGACATTGCCGCCGAGCGACGGTTGGCGCGCTGCCGACTTCGCGCCCTACATATGCGATTACTGCTATCGCAACCGCGCTTTCGTGCTCGCGGCGGCGGCAGTAGACGGGCAAAATTCCCTGCGCGCGTGGTGGAAGGAAAAGCTCACGCCGATCCTGCTCCGGGACTACGAGGGCCTGCTGCCCTGCCGTAATACGGCCGCGTTCTATATTTCGCCGCTGTGCGATACGCTGTTCGACTACACGGTTCAATGGCTGCGGCAGGAGCCGTGTATACCGCCGGAGCATTTTCTGAAAAACACGCGCGATGTGTTGCTCCTGCAGGCCGAGCGCGTCTTTGATCTCCTTGAAAAGCCGGTAAACGGAGTCGTGAAAGACAAAATTACAAAACAGGTGGTTACTGAAATATGAAAAACGAGGAACATACCAGACTGACACGAAAAGAACAGGCTGTCCAGACACGGCGCCGACTGTTCGACAAGGCGCTCGAGATCTTCGCGCGGACAGATATGGACGAGGTTCCCGTCAAAGACCTCTGCGCCGCGGCGGGCGTCTCTGTCGGTACCTTTTACAACTATTTTCAGACGAAAGAGGATCTTTTGCTGGAAGCCTACCACTTCTTCGACGAAGAGGTCGTGACAAAGGCGCGCGCGCGGACCCGCGGCAGCAACCTTGATGCCCTCTACAGCATTCTCGAGTACCAATGCGGCCACTATCAAGGCCTGTTCGACGACGGCGATTCTCTCTCGTTCGCGATCGAACAGCACTACCTCGCGGGTGAGCTGCTGCTCTGGAAGCAGGTGCTTCGTATCCTTCTGCGAAACGGAGGCAGCGGCGTGATTGAGCCGAACAGACCGATGAACGTCTACGTGCGTGAACTTGTAGGTCTGGCGCTCGCGGACGGAGAACTCATCTCCAGCGACGAAACGGCCGAGGAGATCGCGGACACCGTTCTTCGCGTCAGCCGCGGCACGATCTTCGACTGGGCGACACGAAACGGCCCCTACTGCCTGTACGAACAAGCCGTCGACGATGTCAAACACTACTTAAAAGCGTTCATGCCGTAGGACTTTAAACAAGCGGAAGACGCCAGACTTAAAAAGCTTCTGGCGTAAAGCGGAAGATTGATCATCCTACCCTGTCTTCGATACATTGACATGGATACTTCCGCTTTTACTTCCACCGGAATAATCAAGCGCCTGTTTCATACTCCTTCGCTCTCGCGCCCTTTACAACGAGGGGATTTCTATTCTGTTTATTCTTCCACTGTTTCAATTTGGCATACGCTAATCTTTTCATCCGTACATCTTACACTTTTTTATCTGAACATATAATATGAATTTACATTTTAAGGCACGATCTTTTATGGATATTTTACATTTATCAGCCCGATCTTTGATTTATCGCAAATCCCTAAACAATAAAAGCTTACAAAACAAGATTTTCATTTTACAAATATGCATCTCGCTTACAAAACGGAATTCTCGTTTTACAAATATGCATCTCGCTTACAAAATGTGGCTTTTCGTTTTACAAACGGGACTCTCGGCTTTCAATTCATCCTGAACATACGTACCGCCTCCGTATTCTAATTATATTCTAATCATTTTCTAACAATATTCTAATCATTCGTCCTGATGATTATAATATCTAAATGAAGCAGACTGCCAATTAAAAAGAGAAACTCTTTCTGGCGTTTTTAATAAACCACTGTACCAAGGGTGCTGTACGTCTTGTTTTTGACCATCTTGAAAAACGCCTTGGAGCATACGATTTATTCGCCTGTTTGGATATCTGCTGACAGACAGGGAGCTGAATTTGATGATCCTGCATCTTCAGAGACCGGAATTTGCTTATTCAAGTCAGCTTCAGACGCAGATATTGACTAGTGCACCCATTGGGTGTATTATTATAGTGAGGTGATTAATATGAATATTCGTGAAATGAGAACACAACTGGGTGATACACAAAGCGAATTCGCGATGCGATATGGTATTCCGTTTCGTACAATTCAGAATTGGGAAACGGGTGTACGCAAGCCGCCTGAATATATTAAGAGTCTGTTGGAAGTCCGTACACAGACGGACCTTATAAACAGAAAGACAGCCGCCTTTCCAAAGTATAATGCTAAAAAGAGCAATCTCCCGAAGAGGAGTGATTATGTTGGAGCTATTGCCTGGCTTAAGGCAGTTCGTGATTGTATCGGGGAACCCATTGTTTTTGCTTTGGATGAGGCTCTGATGTGTCAGGGAAATTTCGAAGGACGAAACGATGAGTATATTGTGTGGGTTTATGGTGATGATACTGTCTCCCGTTTTAATGGAGTTGCTGTACTTGGAAATCAGATAAGTTCCTACAGCGTAAAAGAAAAGAATGGGCTGCGGTTTACCGATTTTAACAGAACCATTGCCGATGCCATTGCCAATGAATCCATATTGGATATGCAGGGCATTACAGAAGCGATCAGTCGCTACTATTACCGCAATAAAGAAAGCTATGAAGGAATTTCTGTTGCTCCGGAAGATCAGAGAAGATTTGAAACGCTGGCAAAGGAAGCAATTGAATATTATGAAAATTAACGGTGGTTTTTCATATGAAAATTACAGCAGAAGAAATAATGATGTATGAAGTAATGAAAGCAATTTATGATAGCGGCATTCCTATTAGTTTTAAAGGGTCTATGGTGCTGAAAGCCTGTTTAATGGAAGCAGGTTATTCTGAAGATACACGCCATACCGTCGATATTGACGCTAACTGGAATTCAGATAACTCGCTGTCAAGTGAACAAATGATAGAATCTTTGCAAAGTGCTCTTAACAAGAACGGACCTGATTTAGATGTAAGCATTTACAGAATGTATGGAGAAGGTCGTTCTGCCGGTTTTGAATTAACTGAAAAAGATACAGGTGAAATACTGTTTACTATGGACATTGATGTGAACCGTCCTACTGCTCCGACAAAGATTTATGAGGTTGAGGGGCTGCGATTTCGTGGAATTTCCCCATTACAGATGATAGCAGAAAAATTTCGGCAGTATCTACTGATAAGGTATTCCGCAGAGTAAAAGATGTCGTTGATCTGTATTATATTTCAAAGGTGTTTGATTTTGATAATGCAGAGGTTATGCAAGCCCTGAACGACAGCGGCAGGAGCTTAGATACCTTTAATGGATTTCTTCACAGAACCAAGGAATTAAGGCACTCTTATGAAAAATTCCGTTTTGAGGGTGATGTGAACAAACCACCGTTTGAGGAAATATATCATACCGTAAAATCTTATCTAAGCAGCGTGCTTCCAAAAGAAAAATACGGAGATTTGAAACGATAATTAAAACAGAATATTGAGTCGGTGGAGAGTATGCTATTATAGGTCATGATCCCCGTTGCCGAAGATCTTGACTTCAATTACAAGACTTTCAGCGGCTGGTGCCGAGCCTTTTCCATGCCCAGCATGGGTAAAATCCAAATGATTGCCGACTACTTCCATATTCAAAAATCCGATCTCGTAGAAGATAAATCAGTTACACCAAATGGCAATAAAGAAATTCGCTTCAGCTGCCCTGAATACACAGTTGAACAATTAAATAAAATCAGTGAGTATGCTCAATTTCTCAAGGACTTAGAGAAAAAGGCCAAATGAAGAATTATAATGCCATGCCCTATAGTCAATTGTTAGACTATAGGACATGGCTGGTATGATAGGATTTAACTTTAGCTTACTCTGTCAAATAATCTTTAAGTCTATACCTTCTGCTGTTATAAAAGAAAGTCTCAGAGAACTGAGCAAACGCAATTTTTTATAGTCCGGTCCAGATTCAAGCCGGATCTTAGCCAGTTCATCTGCATCTCTAATGATGCGGATCGCCTTTGACAGCTTCTCTGCTGGCATGTTAGCTGTCTGCAGATCTTTTGCCATTATATCTGCCCGATCGTCCGGCTTATCAAGCATCTCGATTAGTGTCATTACAGAGCCAAACCAATCTTCATTCCATTTTCCTTCTTCATTCGGATAGCTTCCATATTTGATTACATTGGCAAGAACCAAAGCCTTGCGTTCTTCCCTATTAAACGCCTCTTCCTGAGCAATTAGAAGTATATTCAAATTTTGCTGTGCAATTATCTCGCGTTCTTCTTCTGGCAAATCTGCATTCATTATTTCAGATCCAAATCTTAGATCTGCTATAATATCTAATGTTATCAATTCCTCTTCCTGCGGAGTAGCATAAATTGGTATTCCGCTCAAATCTCGAATATCACCTTTTTCAACTCTGATACAGTTTCCTCGAATTCGTCTGATATTGCACTCGTCAATCGTTGCCCGATAAACTCCGATTGGATGCTTGATCAAAATATCTCTAAAGGCTGAATTAAAATCCAAATACCAGGTACATATACTTTCATTAAACTTCTCTTCCGTTACCACATAATATATTTCTTTTCGCATTGTTTCTCCTCCTATTTTTAATCCTGCATTACATTTAGCTGGTTCCCAAAACTTTTCAAAGCATTATCTTCCTATCATTCCGATTATCTCCTTTCGTCTTTTTTCTAATATAGGAATAGTATGTAAGAATAGGAGGCCTTATAATAAAAAAAACAGGCTGCTATCGCCTGTTCCTTTTCAAAGAGATTTAATTTATAATATAGCTTTACGCAGCTGCATTCGCATTAATGCTCTCAATTACTTTGCGTATACCTTGCCATATGGATACATCTTTAAATAATTCAACTACACTTCCCTTATCTGTAAACGGTGATTCCTGAAGAACCGACAAATCTTTCATCATACCGTTCTGTACAATATATTCTACGATCTGGTTTACAAAATAGATTTGTCTGCTGTCGAGATTTGCATTGTTTAGATAGTCGGAAAACGCCGCCTTAGCCGCATTCATATCCAGCCCGACGATACCACGAACAAATTCACCTAACGGCTCCTGTCCGTACTCTGCTTCATAAGCCTGCCTTGTTCCCACTTCACTCCAAAGGATTTTCTCAAGAGATTCTATGTCTGTCTTTGTTAATGGCACATTTGTTTTCAACTTGGCTATAGCCGCATTATCCTGATGCTGACGGATATAGTATTCTGCCTTTTCTTTATATTTTTTCAAATCATCATTTTCCAGCTCTGAATCATGCCATTCTGTCGATAGGATTTCATCTGCAAAGTCGGTATAGTACTTTGCCGTTCCAGTATGAAGATACTTCATTAATTCACGCAGACACTCACGTATCTTTTCAAATTCATTAATTCCTGCATGATCAAGATAATCGGTCTGCAGAATTTTGTTGATCAGCTCAGATTGATCCATGACCTCCGGTATGCTCGCAAGCATTGATACAGCCGTTACCAGATTTAAAAGATCTTTTCTGGCACGGGTATACTTTTTTCCCATCAGAAAGGCCAGCTCTATGCCATACACAAGGGCATCAAAACGGGCTGCGCTTGCCTCTTCTTCATCCGGCATGATCAGCGGAACAAGTTCATCATTCATAATAAGGGTATCTTCATAAGTCAAAGCATTAAAATTCTTCGGATCCGAATACAGGTCAACATATTTGAGATGCTGCTTCACCGCAAAGTTATCTCTGTTCAGTTCCTGAACCTTACGTACCAGATCGTCCACCAGATTTTTTCGAAATTGGATCAGTTCTTCTGTCTGATAAACGATATCCTGTAATTTAAGTACAATCTGCGTTTTTAAATGGAAAACTGCTCCCTGTAATGCGATCTGATTCACAGCAGGCTTTCCCGGGCTTACCCGGAAGAACTCAAAATTCCCGCAGAAATCAAAGATATAGAAATTCTTTTTATCTTCCCCGTCCAAAAGGCCCGGACATAGACGAGTACCACGCCCGATCATCTGCCAGAATTTCGCCTTGCTTAAAACCTTTTTAAAGAAAACAAGATTCAGCACTTCAGGAACATCAATTCCTGTATCGAGCATATCAACAGAAATTGCGATCTGCGGCAGCTTATTTGGATCAACAAACTCGTCAATCGCGCTCTGTGCATAAGTCATATAATTATCGATCACTTTAGCATAGTCAGGAAGATTTGGGTATTCCTTTCCAAACACTTCCAGAATCTCATCGGCATGTTTATGATTCTTGGCAAAAATAATTGTCTTGCCCAGCTTTTCGCCATACTGAATTCTTTGCCCGTTTGTCATCAGTACATGCAGCACCTGCCGGATGGTATCTTTGTTAAAAATCCACGTATTCAATGCTGATGGTGCAATAGCACTTGGATACTCGCCGTTTTCATCTTCGAAAGTATCTTCAAAAGCTTCCTTATCGTCTTCCGAAAGCTCATCATAAGCAATGCCCTGTTCTATAAATTTGATTTTTGTTTCAACAGACATGAAGTCAACAAGATAGCCGTCTTTTACCGCCTGAGCCAGTTCATACCCATATGTAGGAACACCGCTTTCCAATTCAAACAGTGCGTATGTATTCTTATCAATTTCGTCCTTTGGCGTTGCCGTCAGACCAACCAGCGGAGCATCAAAGTAGTTGAAAATATCCCGGTATTTATTATAAATCGATCGATGTGCCTCATCGCAGATAACAAGATCAAAATGTCCACAAGTGAAAAGCCTGCCTTCTTCATCACTGATCATATCAATACAGTTCATCATGGTCTGATACGTGGAAAAAACGCAGTGTGCGTTGTAGTTTTCCTTGTCTTCACACAGATTTGTCATGGAGAGATCCGGAAGCAGATTATAAAAGCTGCGCTTTGCCTGTGTAACAAGCGAATTGCGATCTGCCAGGAACAAGATGTTCTTTACCCAGCCATATTGCAGCAATACATCGCATAATGCAATGACAACACGGGTTTTTCCGGATCCGGTTGCCATTACGAGCAATGCTTTACGTCGGTTATGTATATCGAAGCTGTTGCATACCGCTTTTACTGCCGCCTCCTGATAATAACGTCCGGCAATCGCTTTATTAATCGATATACTTTTTAAACTCATTCGCATCGTCTGCAGATTGAACAGCTTTTCCAGATCCCGTTTGGAATATATAGATGCTGTCTTTCGTTCCGGATATTTATTGTCGACAATACGTGTATCAAATCCATTCGTCAGAAAGACCACAGGCCGTCGATGAAACTGTGTTTCCAGAATATCAGCATACAATTTAGCCTGCTGCCGTCCTTTTGATACATCAGCACATGTTCGCTTCGCTTCTACAACAGCCAGCGGTCTTTGCATGTCATCATAAAGCACATAGTCCGCAAAACCAACCTCGGATTTATTAGGCATTCCCGGAAGCTCTACTTCATTAAGCCAGTCATGCCCTTCTACCCAGCCTGCATCTGTAAGCATGGCATCGATATAGATCTTTCTTGTTTTATACTCCGACAGTTCCAGTGGTTTCGGCACATACGTCTGCTGCTGTACAGCACGTCTGGCGGTCAGTTCCTCTTTCAGCATCTTATTTTCGGCAAGTAACTCATTTAAATCAATATCAGAAACTAACAATGGCACAACTGGGGATGCTTCTTTCTTTAACAACTCAGGATTATACTTACCTTCCTGATAATCATTTCCGTAGCAATAAGCGACAAAATCCAGAAATACATACAGATTTTCTAAGCATAACTCTGCCTGCTCATAACTGATCTTCTTACCGGTGTGTGCAGCATTGTTTCCCATCTTGCGGATAAAGTCCATACGTTTCCAAAGATCTGTCCCGATAATATCACGAAATTCATCGGTACTCATAAGACTGATCAATGTATCCTGATATGGCATGACTAAACTGCTGTCCACGGAATACATCCATTTGACTGCAAATTCCATCGCTCGCCGGCTGTTAAAGACACTCGACTCTACGTCAATATTGATGGTTTTCTCCGCGACAATTGCCACATCTGCAAAACCAGAAAACTGCGGATCATTTTTAAGAAAGTCAAAATTGGTCATGATGTTTCGCCTCTCTTTTGCTAAAACTTTTTACGCAGTATTTTTCTTCTCGCATTCTGCTGCCCTTTTCTTGCCCGCCTCATATTCTCCATATCAAAACCGGAGACGGCCTCTTTTTGCGTAATAAAATAGTATTCTGCTCTTTGATACCATCGAAATGCCCTGGCACTGTTTTGCTCTGTTCCAATACCAGATAAACAGCAATTCCCAAGGTTTAGCATGACTTCACCTATTACCGACGAAGTATTATCTGCATCCTCATCATAGATATCATATGCCTTACTGTACAGACAAAACCCCTCTTCTTCATCCTTTTCTACATAGTATCCATTCAGATACAAGTTTCCCAGTAAAAAGCATGCCTCAACACTATTTTCAAGCGGCAGACACTTAATCAGCCGCTTGAAAGCGCATTCATAATCCTGCGGTATACCTTTGCCATAATAATAGCACCTTCCCAATGCTTCCTCTGCCTGCCAATCACCCCATTTTGCGGCAGCCACAAAAAAGTGTGCCGCTTTTGTGTAATCCTGCATGCTATAACGAGCACTATAATAAAGGCACCCCAGTTCAAATGCCGCATGTACATCAATAAGCTGATAAACAGCGTCTCTGTAAGCTTTTGCTAAAAACAGACTGATGCCTAAAGGAACTGATCTATTTATTAATGATCTGTCAATATAGCGTGCCGCTTTGATCGGAGGCATTTTTATACTTTGCCTTTCCTCATCCGTAATCTCACTGATTATTGAATCAAGTTCCGGATAGTCCATGTGCTTATACAACACATGTTTTAGAACAACGTAGGCATCTTCCGTGGACATTAGTGGTTCATTACCATTGCATGAATAAGTTTTCTTTCGTACCGCTTCTTCCCGTCTGGGAATGCGCTTTCCCGTACTTTCATGAGCAGAGACATCTGAGTTTGCATAGGCATCTGGTTTAAAGGGAGAATATTCTTCATCGTAATAAAATTTCGTCTTTCCCGTAAGAAATGCAAAGATTGATTTTTCAGAGATATCACTATCGAACGAAAAGAAAAGTTCCTTGGGATCGTAAGGAAGTTCTCCAAATTCTTCATATTCGATTACAATTTCATGCTCTTGTTTCTTATTCATGATATTATCATTTCCCCTCATTGTTAGCTGAATTTGACCTAACACATAAAAATGGGCATTGAATGTTAATAGAATAAATTCTCATTTGCAACTTTGAAAAATATTAGAAGCACTTTTTTCACTAAAATGCACTTTAATACTGTCAATGTGAAATAAGCTAGAGGAAATTGCTTCCAATTTATCATAATTAAAAATCGCGTAACAAAGTCGTCCATCCTCAATGTTTTGAACTTCTGATTTTTCCAATGAATATATTGCGGATTGATAAACAACACCATCATATCCCATGTTTTTTGCTTTTTCCGAAATATACTGGCTCAAAAGATAATCGCCTTCCCGCTCATATGCTTTCATAAAATGCAAATCAAAGTATATAAAAGCTATACTATCTTGAACTCCGGGAATTAAATGATCTATGCTATTTGTAGTCGAACTATTCTGAAATCTTAAAAGTCTCAAGTTATCCTTTGCACGTATATTTGCCACACTAACATATGCATCTCGATTGGGTCGTATTTCATGAATACAACATTCTATACTCTTGGCTGCATAAAGATATGAGATAAAATCCGGATTACATCGCCCACCTTTTATCTCTATAGCGTTTTTATTGACATATGAATTTTCCGCATCATATCCTTTAAATTCACCCTCGGGAGGATTAAACCACCTATCCCATTTATCTTCTTTATTATAAATGCGTGCTCGGTATAATATATCCCCTTTAGAAATATTATATATATTGTAGTTATTGCCTGCGAAACGCATCAAAAGAGCATCTAGTTTTTCATTTGAATATCTATTTTTAAATTGCAACTCCCACTCAATTTGATTAAAATATTGATAGGCAATTGACAGATCATTTGAATCTGCAGTATCATTCTCTGTAAACATATGATTTACCCTCTCTAATATTATTTTTCTGATACTTAGGGCTTAACAATATTTAAATTTTGATTTGTCGACTTGTGTGACAAATTCAATAAATGCCTTTTGACTGTCAATTGAAGGAATTATTAAAGACACTTCTCTCAAATCTTCCATATTAAGTTGAATCAATGTAATCCCTTTGGCTTTCGCTTTAATAATGTCATTCATATGCTTATTATCTAGCTGATACTTAAGGAATTCTAAGATAATAATTTCTTCTTTTGTTCTGATCGGTACAATGCCTCTTCCAACATTACAACCTTTAAATTCTTTTCCAACTATACAAGTATCTGCAATATTAGCACGGACTGTAATAAGTAACTCTCTACCTTTAAGTATCGTTCTTTTATATTTGTTAGATATTTCTTTTGTCGTTCTTTTCAGTTCTTCAAGTACCGGTATCCTATTCACAATATCTATGGGGCGAAATACAGGTATCCCCTCTTCCCCTTGATCATTTCCAGTCTGAACAATACCATACGATATTGTACAATCCTCTATTACGAGTTCCTGCAATTGTCGTTTATCCCAACTCTTTGGATTCTCAACCGGATCCCCAAACATCTCTACAAATCGGGATTTGACTAAATCATCAAACATTTCAAGTTGATGCTTTCGCAATCTAATAACATTCCAACATTGTTTCAGAGTATCAGCATTGCGTTTTTGTACATCCTTTGGCGGTAAGTTTATTTCAATACCTTCGACTATAGCCTTTGATAATTCTTTAAATGTTGCTCCTCTCCCAAGATTATTAAGATATTCCGTATTGCCTTTTAAGAACCAAAAAAGATATGTGTTCTCAATTCTTTCAGAACAGATCAAATTTTTAAATCCTTGATTACAATATAATTTTTTGCCAGCAATAGCAACCTTTCCAATAGGTGCGCGTGATGAAAGAATAACTGTGCCTTCAGGAAATGATTTCAAGCCCGTTTTTAAAGCACCTTCGCTCGTTATCTTTCTGACACTTTCAGTAACAAGATACGTATCATCCGATAATTCAGCCGGTGTAATCCAATCAATATCTCCATCCCAATATGACTCATTTCCAGTCTTTGGTGTACTTCCTGTAACAACTTCACAAATATCGCCAAGTCTTACCTTACTCATACTCATCCTCACAAATTCAAATCAGCTCATTCAAATAATACTGTAAAGCGCATTGGTTAGCAGAGCACCACTTGCAATATTTCCACTCAATGTAACGCTAAGATCAAGTGTAATTATTTTTAGTGCATCAAAAGTTGCTGTTTTTTTCATCTGACTGTCTCCTCTCAATTTGGCAAAACAAATAGTTGCAAAGATAATCAGTGAAAATACTGCAAGCAGCCATACTCTCTTTTGTGCTAACCCTTGCTCTGCAAGCCAACACGCTTTACCAATATTACTTGAAAGAAATCAAATAGATAATGACCATTTTTATGCGAGAATTACTGAACCAAATACACTTCGTATAATCAACACTCTATGCACTAATTCTCGAATATTTTCGGTGCAGTAACCAATTAAAATTTACTCAGCACTTTTCATTAGATCAACAAATAAGAATATGCTTTTGTGGGATTATGCTATATACCTGCGATGTGAGATTTTTACATTATTCTGATTTACCATTGCATAATGCATCGTTGTATCAATCTGTTTATGTCCTAATAATTTTTGGACCTGCTCAATTGGCATACCTTTGTCGATTGCTCTTGTAGCCATTGAACGCCGGAATTTATGAGGGTGTACGCGCTCGATATTTAACTGCCTGCCGATCTCACGGAGTCTAATTTCCACTCCGCTTATTTTCAAACGCTCAAACGGCCTGTCCAATGTTACAAATAGTGCCTGATTATTATCTGTCCTTGAATCAATATACTTCTTTAAATGCAATTTTGTTCTTGCGTCAAAATAAACTGGTCTGTCTTTATTTCCTTTGCCGTGAACAACGCATTGTCGCTCGGTAAAATCGATATCTTCAATATCCAGGTTAACCAGTTCACCAACTCGCATTCCTGTTGAGTACAGCATATCTATTATAGCAAGGTCTCGAGTCCTGTTGCAGCCATCACGCAGAAGCTCAATACTTTCATCTGAAAATGTCTCTTTGACTGTTGTTCCTGTTCTTACTTTATGGATCCTTCGTATTGGGCTTTTAACAATGTAATCCTCATTTTCCAGCCAGGAAAAAAAACTGGAAAGATTTCTTCGGATATTATCAATGGTTGCTTTACTGCAGTTATTCCTGCTTTGATAATTTCCCAGATACTCTCTCAGCATTTCCGTGGTTATTTGTTGAAGCGGAACATTTACTGTGTTCAGCATTCCCCTAATTGTTGACTTATAATATTGCAACGTTCGATCTGAACAGCCTTCTATATTCTTTGCGGCGATAAACAAATCCAGATACTCAAGATTATTGATCTCTTTCATCGAGACTTCTGTTTCTGTAACAAATCGCCTTACAAGTACTTCCTGAAGTTTTTTCATTTGTGATGCATTTAAATAACTTGACATTTCTTCAAGAACAGCATAGATATCTTTTTGCATTTCTGATACTCCTTTTTGAACTGAGTATATCAAAAATATCATCTAAAATATCGCTGTATGCTGTTTTATCATTTTTTTCGAGAAGCTTTTTTTACAATTTTATCGGCATCTTTTATCGTTTTCAAATATGCTTCTTCCACCGGGGACAATGTTGCTTCCTGAAATTTTTTGTATTCCTCTTTTGCCTTTTTTATAGCCTGCTCATGAGTGATCTTTCCTGAATCATTCAATACATTTCTTTTACCAGATAATAGAACCGAATCTAACTGTGCGATATAATCATGCATATACATAGGTACATGCTCAATTGCATTGATTTCTGCCAAATCAAAATAGCCGGATACAAGATTATTTAAAACTTTTAGTTCTGCTTCCGTCAGGTAATTCTTTGCCACTCCAATATCTTTAAGGGCAGGTAATTCTCCCGAAAATGTTGTAAGCCCCATAAATGGCTGTTCTGCGTCAGCTCGTTTATAAATTACTTCTGCGGCTGTATTTCCGTGTACAGCATAATGAAGTTTGTTCTGCACAATTTTAAAGAACTGCATCGACTCGTCGCTATGCGGATCATAATCGACACTTGTCGCGTACAGATCAAGTACCTGGCGGTAAAGGACCTTTTCAGAAGAACGAATATCTCTGATTCTATCCAGTAGTTCTTTCCAGTAATTTCCGCCTCCATTTCCTTTTAGGCGATCATCATCCATAGTAAATCCTTTGATCATATATTCTTTTAACCGCTCTGTTGCCCATCGACGGAATTTTGTAGCAATGGATGATTTTATACGATATCCCAAAGATATGATCATATCTAAATTGTAATACGTAACGTTATAGTTTTTGCCATCAGAAGCAGTTGTTCGGAATTTCCGAACAACTGAAGATTCATCCAGTTCGCCTTCTTCGAAAATATGTTTAATATGTTCACTGACATTTGATTTCGATGTTTGATATAGTTCCATCAGCTGTACCTGAGTGAGCCATACTGTCTCATCTTCCATTATTACTTCGATATTTGTTATTCCATTGTCTGTCTGGTAAAATAGGACTTCGCCCTTATCACTCATTCTTTTCTTTACTCCGATTCAGTACTTATATTGGCATAATGAAATTTATATTCACTATTCGAAAATGATGCTTGTTCCTTTGCTTTCAAGGAAATGAATGACTATCCAAAATACTGCTGCATTAAACTATCAAAAAGTAGTTGTGTCTCGTCCAAGGACTTTTGTATTACAGATTTTGATTTGTCGACGTGTTGCTTAAACGCCACGAAGTTCTTTTGCATAGTAATCGGTGGAACATATAGCTCGATATTTTGCAACTCTTGCGCATTGATGTTTGCTTGTCCTATTGCAGCTTTACACATTCCCAAAAGCATCTGCTTTGAAAAATCAGTATTGAGGAAAGCTGATAGGAACTCTGGAAGCATTTTCTCATTCACTCTGACCCTGATAACAAAGCCCGCAAGAACCATCATTTCATCACGATTGTAAACGCAGGTTTTCCCGACAAGCTCTTTGCTGTTCGTACGATTAAAAAGCACATCTCCACGGCACACAGTACATTTTTGCAATTCGTTTTCCGGAATATCAATTTGTTTAATGTCACTTAAATCCAATTCTCCGCTATATGTAATATTATTCATACGTAGATATGGATACCTGCCACCGTCAACAGCTGGTCTGCTGGAACCATATCGCACTTCAGTTGTAACGTCGCGAACTGTTGCGATTTCCCACTGCTTTTCATTTGTTGGTAATGAGCCGAACATCTCGACAAATCGGGATTTGATGAGAGTGTCTAATTCCTCCAATTGCCGCTTACGGGCATCAATAGCCATAGTAACTTTATCCAGCCGATCTACGCAAACAAGTTGATCTTGAATAGATATATTCTTTACTAAAGTTTCTCCCAGTGCATTCTTCGAAATTGCTTTAAAAGTACTTCCGGTACCCTTCATATTTAGTTCTTGGTTCTTGCTTTTTAGACAATAATATATATACTTACTGTCAAAACCTGCTTTCGTCGTTAAACCTGCCAAACCTCGTCCTATACAGCTTTTAGTATTAGAAAAGTTAAGTGCTCCAATTGGCGCTCTAACCGATATTAAAAGTGTATTAGCGTCAACAACCTTGGTCGGTTCATTACACCAAACTCTTACTGTAGGATTCATTTCGCCAAAATCAGCATTACCTTGAAAAAAAGGTAATCCATCGCCAGTCTCATTATAGCCATGCGAGTCAGGTGACTGCCCCATGTTCAAATCACAGGCCTCATCAAGCCTAATGTAATCTTCCATTTATCTTCCCCACAAAATAAGAATTTGCGCCCTTTCCCTATTTTAACATTGTCTTTAGTTCTTCTAGCTCTTTTGCGATTTGCTCATCAATCTTCATGATACTATCAAGTATTTCTTCTGATGGCGGATATTCCTTTGCTACATATTCCACCTTTTTATACTTGTTGATCGATAAGTCATAATCATTCGATTTAATTTCGGATTTAGGCACCATAAAAGACTTGTCAGTCCGTGCACGGTCTTTCTCGTCATCGCGATTACGGAACCTTTTGATAATATCAGGTATGTCATTCTCTGCAATCGGCGTACGTTTATCATCTAAACTCATGCCATCAGACTGCATATCATAAAACCAGACATTATCCGTACCTCCGTGTTCCGTTTTTGTAAAAACAAGGACACCTGTTGAAACACCCGCATATGGTTTAAATACACCGGATGGCATGGAAATAATAGCCTCCAGTCGATTATTCTCAATCAATTCTTTGCGTATCGCTTTATGTGCCGTAGAAGACCCAAAAAGTACACCGTCCGGTACAATACAGGCACAGCGTCCTCCCACCTTCAGCATACGAAGAAATAATGCCAGAAACAAAAGCTCTGTCTTCTTAGTCTTACATATTTTCAGCAGGTCTGTAGATACAATGTCTGAATCCAGACTTCCTTTAAAGGGGGGATTAGCCAAAATCAGGGAATATTTATCCCGATCCGGATTCTGGTCCGACAGGCTGTCCCGATACTCGATAAACGGATTATCTACACCATGCGTCATCATATTCATAGCTCCGATTCGCAGCATGGTACGATCCATATCATAGCCATGAAACATATGATTCATATAATGATCTCTTTTTTCTTTATTAAACAAAATATCTTCCTTGTGATGCTCTTTCAGATATTCTCCTGCTGTAACAAGAAATCCTGAGGTACCACAAGCAGGATCGCAAATAACATCATCTGGTTTTGGTGCCATAAGTTCCACCATCATTTTAATAATATGTCGTGGTGTACGAAATTGACCATTCACACCAGATGTTGAAATTTTTGAAAGAAGATATTCATATACGTCACCACGGGCATCTGCCTCTTTCATTGCTGCCATCTGATCGTATATTACATCAAGCGAATCCACAACCTTCGAAAGCATTAAAGGTGTAGGGACTTTAAAGATAGCATCATCCATGTATTTTGAATAGGCACTCTCTTTATTTCCGTGCAGATTCTTGATAAACGGGAAAACCCATTCCTGCATGACGGAATACATTTTGCCAGACGGGAAATCATGAAATACAGACCATTTAAGCTGGCTGCCGTCCACCATGCGCTCACCAATCTGTACTTCATCCGCAAAAATGCTTTGATATGGCAGTCCCAGCATGGTACTTTCTTTTGCCCGGAGATTGTCCGCGTCATCCAAATCGCGAATGAACATAAGATATGTCATCTGTTCCACTACATCTAACGGATTGGTTAACCCGCCAGTCCAAAATACTTCCCATAGGCTATCGATTCTATTTTTAAGTTCACCTGTAATCATATTTCTCTCCATTTCATATATTAGATATGTTATACACATCATATACTATCCATATAACTTACCTCAAACATCCCATATTTAGCCTCTTTCTATGATTAGAATTTTAAACCGATTTTTAGAAAATGACAACTGCTATTGTAAGACTTCGAACTCATGAATGTTCTTGCCGAAGGCTGGTGCTTTATGGGAATCGCTGGAAAGCATTCAATACCACCCTTTTGTATTTTAGTTTTGAACAGTTATGTACTTAATAGCAATAGAAAACACCTCACTTATCGCAAACTACGTTTTTTATGCTTAAATGACATTTTTTCAAACAATGGTGAACATTGTCTATATACTTAACCGCCACCCGGTACGCTAACCTATTAATTCATTCAACTGCGCCTGCTGCCTTGCTCTTCTCATAACTAATAGTTGCACTTTCTATATAATTAATGTTTTATGCTTTTTCAATTTGAATTATTCCTTGATTTTCATACCTTGCAGCTCAAAAATTATTAATTAGCATATTACACTCTCACAGCATCTCAACCCGTTTTCCACACAGGGAAAACTATCCTCATATAGTTTTTTGGTCCGATTTTCCCCTGAAAATCTCTTAAAAAGGGGTTTTCCAGAAACCCCTCTTTTATTCATTTTGCGGTCTTCCAATCTAGACATGCATCACCCACTATTAATAAAACACGCCATTTACAAGTATGCTTTTGTATCGCTTGATTTTATTCTTTCACACAACGGCCCCTTTTCCTCTTACCGCTTTCCTTCTTCTATCGTTAGTATTCTAACTATAGCTATGCTTCTTTCATAGTCAGTATTCTGACCATTGCTTCCACTTTTTTGTAGTCAGTATTCTGACCACCGTTTTTCTGATTCCGTAGTCAGTAATCTGACTACACTTTTCAGATGCCAAATTTAATAAACATTTAATAAGTTTACAAATTCCCCAATTTTACAGGGTTTGTTGCCAATTTACATCTCGATAATTGTCCTAAAAAATATCATCTTATCCAGAATCCGGCAAGTTCCTTGTCGGAGGTGCTTCTGCATGAATGAAACTAACAACGCTATAGAACTCTATAACTATGCCCTCAAATGTGGTATAGTTAATCTCGACGAGATCGCAAAGAGAAAAAAGATGGACGACCTTAAAAAAGCAGTCTTAGCTGTACACAAACGAAACATATGGACTGGAGCAGATGGGAGGCTGCGAACACATATTTACAAGAATGGAAAACGAAAACTGCTAGTAAAAGCAACCGAAAATGACCTTATTTATACACTTGCGGATATCTATGGGATCGATAAAAGCCAAGTTAACAATGCAGCTGATTGCAGTACATCAACAACCGATGGGCGATTATCTTCAGCGAAGCCAAATAAAACAAGATTAGTTGATTTATATGGGGAATGGATTCGCTATCGCTATCAAATTGTAACACGGGAAGATACTGCCCGCCGCAATTCCTATCATTGGAAACAATACTATCTCAACGAGCCCCTTTCAACTGAGTTGATTGAAAAGCCAATAAAGGATATCTCAACATTGGACGTTGAAGTTTGGGCAAAATCCTTGGTCAAGAAGTATAATCTTGATAAGAGAGCCTTTTACAACATGTCTTTGCCTCTTAGAGACATGTTAAGGTATGCGGCTAAAAAAGGACTTATTGACCGCAGTCCTATGGCAGATCTTGAGATTCGTGCTGACGCTTTTCGTTCTGAAGGGAAACCTGCCCCAGAAACACAGGTTTTTACAGATGAAGAAGTGAGCCGCCTGATTGCGAATTCTTTTGATCGCTTTCAAAACAATCATTGTAAGGGAAAGCTTCCTCTAATGATACCTCTTCTTTTCATGACAGGTCTTCGTTTAGGCGAAATCACTGCATTACAATGGGACAACATTTTTCCTGACCACATACACGTATGCAGAATTTATGGCAAAATCTGCGAAATTGACCCTATAGACCCTGAGAGCTGGTCCGAAACATATGGCATTGTGGACCGTTTAAAAAAGGGAGCACCGCCTCGCGATGTTTTGATTACTCCCGCAGATTACGCTTTTTTCCAATGGATACGAAATCAGCAGGAAATCAGAGAAGAGACCTCATCGTATGTAATTACAGGTCATGACATTGCTCCTGCGAAGCATGGTGCTGCCGGAGCCTTAATGGTGCGATACTGCCATGCACTTGGCATCACGCCCCGTTCTGCGCACAAAGCCCGCAAAACTTATGTCAGCCGTCTGATCGACGCCGGTATCAATATTGACCGTGTACGACGTCAGGCCGGCCACAAAAGTGAACGTACGACGCTCGGCTCCTACTGCTTTGACAGACGTGATGACACTACAAATATTGCACTGCTGCAGCAGTCTGAACCTGTACTTCCAGTCGTCTGAGATTTGTAACCACTTTGTAACCACTTTGCGAATATTTAAGAGAACAATAATCATTAAAAAATCCCGGAGTCCTTGTATTTACTGGATTCCGGGAATGAATCTTCTGGCGGGAGCATGTGGGAATCGAACCCACCCAGGACGCGCAAACGCCCCGCGACTGGTTTTGAAGACCAGGAGGCACACCAGTTACCCATCTACTCCCTTAATCACGCACTCGTGCGTGATTTAAACTTTAACATAATAATCACGTTTCTTCAATACTTTTCCGAAAAAAGCATTCTTTTGCTTTTAAATCATCATTTCCCGCGCAACTTGCACGGAGATTCCGTTTGACGCAAGAAGCGCCAGAATTTTCTCCTTCTCTTCGACCGGTGCGGCCCACGCGAGTCCGCAGCCGGCGCTGATTTCACCTGGGATCGGGATAAGACGGCCGCCACAGCCGTTCTCTTTGCAGGCTTTCTCTGCGGCGATCGCATCCGACGTCGACGGGAACGCGATGATCAGCTTTAATTCTTTCCGCAGCATCCGTATCGCTCCCTTCTTATTCCGCCGCGATTTCGCGTACGGCTTTGACAGCCGTGTCGATCTCTGCTTCTGTATTGAAATGGGAGAAGCTGAAGCGGACAGCGCCGCGTTCTCTCGTACCGAGCGCCTCATGCATGAGCGGTGCACAGTGACCGCCGGCTCTTGTCTGGATCTTATAGTCCGCGAGCAGCGCGTCGCTTACGGCACCTGACGGGTAATCGCGGATATTGATCGTGACGATCGGCACACGGTCCATCGAACGGAAATCGCCGTATACCGTCACACCGGGTACATCGGCTATTCCGTTATAAAAGCGTGTCATCAGTGTCTGTTCTTTGTGCCGTATGAAATCGATGCCGATTTTCTCAAGATAAGTCAGAGATGCGGAAAGGCCGGCGATGCCGTGGCCGTTTACGGTTCCTGCTTCCAGCGATTCCGGCATGGCAGACGGATGTTCGTGGTCAAAGGTATGGATGCCGCTTCCGCCGACTTTGAGCGGACGGATCGAAACGCCGGTCCTGACGGCGAGGCCGCCCGTTCCCTGTGGGCCAAGCAGACTTTTGTGGCCGGTAAAGCACAGGACGTCGATATGCATGGTCTGCATGTCGATCGGAAAAACACCGGCTGTCTGGGAAGCGTCGACGATCAGAAGAAGGCCGTGCGCATCAGCGATTTTCCCGACACGGGCAATATCGACAAGGTTGCCTGTCAGATTGGAGCCGTGCGTGCAGACGATCGCCTTCGTTTCCGGACGGATACTCCGCTCGAAATCGTCGTAGTCGATAAGACCTTTTCCGTCGGCCCTGATGATGGTTTCTTCGACACCGGACGACTGCAGGCGGTAAAGCGGACGAAGAACGGAATTGTGCTCCATCATTGTTGTGATCACGTGGTCGCCCGGATCCAGAAGTCCGTTCAGCGCCGTATTCAGCGCTTCCGTCGAATTGGACGTAAAGGAAACCTGCTTCGGGCCGTCCGCGTGAAACAGATCGGAGAGCTTCTGTCTTGTTTCAAACAGTATGCGGGCCGCGCCTACGGAAGCATCGCCCGTACCGCGGCCGGCATTTCCCATTCCCTTAAGTGCCCGGCAGACCGCGTCGATCACCTCCGGGGGTTTATAATAGCTTGTTGCTGCATTATCAAGATATATCATGACTGTGACCTTTCTTCATTTGAGCTCTGGTATGTGGACGCAAAACGGACAAGTCTGCGGACCGACGGGCGCAGACGCAGCTTATTCGAGTAGACAACATTCAGTTCGCGGTAAAGCTTTTCTCCTGGGAACTGAAAGATCAGTGCTTTCCCGGAATCTTCATATTCCGCTGCCGCGAGACTTGATATGACGGTAATGCCGAGCCCGCTCGCGACGGCCTTCCGGATCGATTCCGGATTGTCCATGCTGGCAGTAATCTTCAGGCGGTGAAGATCGACGCCCTTGGACTCCAGATATTTCTCGGTTTCGCGCCGTGTACCGGAGCCGTTCTCCCGGACGATCAGCGGTTCCTTGTAAAAAATCGACAGATTGAAGGATTGCTGCTTCATATCAAGGAATTTCTTCGTCGCTGGTGTCATGATGACGAGCTGGTCATGATAAAACGGAATGCTGCGGCACCGCGCGCTTTCTGCCTTCATACCTGTAAAGCCGAGCTGAACCTCACCATTTACGACTTTGTCGATCACATCGGCACTGTCACCCTGACGCAGCTCGAATTCTTCTTCCGGATTGTCCCTGCGGAAGCCTGCCAGAAGCTGCGGCAGCACATACTGCGCAGGAATCGTCGACGCGGCGATCGTGATCCGTCCGCCTTTTTCCGTACTGTCGGAGATGCCGAATTCCATGTTGATCTCACGTTCGACGTCCAGCATCTGACGTGCGTACTGATACAGTTTCTTACCCTGCTCCGAAAGGCGTACTTCCTTCGTATTCCGGATCAGAAGACGTGCGTTCAGCTCCGTTTCCAGCGCGGATATATGAGCACTGATCGTGGGCTGTGTCAGATACAGATTTTTGGCCGTTCTGGAAAAGCTTCCGGTATCGGCTACACTTACAAATGCTTCGAGCTGTTTCAGATTCATGTTAATACAGTATCCTTTCATCCCCGCGCCGCTTTGTGATTCTGCATTCATCGAGATATTCGAGGAATGGCAGCGCGATCTTGCGGCTCGTTCCGAACATGTCGCGGACTTCCCCCAGTGTAATGGAGGCACCGTCTGCCAGTTTTTCGCGGACACGCGTTATCATGTCTTCCAGCATTTCGTGCGATACGAGAAAATCTCCTGTTATACGGTTTACTTTTTCCTCCGCGATGAGCAGCATCATGACATCCTCCGCCGTCCCGCGGTCACTGCTGCCGTAATCAAATTCATCGAACCGCAGGAAATCATAGCCGGCAGCGGCCAGCTTCTTCATGATATCAGCGGATATTTTCCCGTATACTTCATCATGCGGTATGGAAAAATCGCTGTCCTGTATGTATTCGCCGCGGCGCACGAGCTTGCCGTCAGATACCATCGAATCGATCAGCGCGTCATAAGCCGTGTTCTTCCACTGGCTTAAGAAGGTGGAATAAATCTCGGATTTGCTGATGCCCGGTCGGTACGGATGCTTCTCGTGATATTCACGAAGCTTTGCCCGGATCTTTTCCGACATTTCATACTCAAAGTCCTTGTGCCAGTAATACTCGTCCTTCTTCATCGGGAAGACGCCGATGCGCCCCTCCTCTGCCAGTTCTTTTGTAATTTCGCGGATCTCGTCCACAGACATCGCGGAGAGCTTGGCCGCTTCCGCCGCCGTAACCGCGCTCTTGCTGTGCTCCTTGATCAGCAGCTCGATGATGTCGCTCCCGGAGCCGGACTCCTTGGCCTTCAGCTCATCCAGCGCTTCTTCATCGCGGCGTTTCTTTTTGCCCGGGTTTGTTTCGAGTATTACCCCGCCGCCGATCGTTTCCATCGGGGAATAAAAACGTACGATAAACCGGTCATCCTTCCGGACCGCGACCGTATCCTCCAGATGAAGCTGCGCGTAGCAGCTTTCACCCGGCTTCAATTCGTCGGCGTCCAGGAGAACCGCGCGGCAGAGTACCTCGGCGGTGCCGGTATAAAAATGAAGGCGGCTTCTGTTTTCCAGTATACGCTTGCTGTCCGGCAGGACCGAAAGGCGGACATCTACCATCGTCGTCGGTTCCATGCTGCCGGGAGGCGCGAGGACACAGCCGCGGCGCACTTCGTTCTTGCGGACGCCGTTCAGGTTCAGGGCTGTACGCTGTCCTGCAAAGCAGCAGCTCTCATCGTCTCCGTGCACCTGGACACAGCGGACCTTGCACGTCTTTCCGTCCGGAAAAAGCTCCAGCGTGTCATCCTTGTGAATCTGCCCGGAAACAAGTGTGCCTGTCACGATCGTGCCAAAGCCGGACATGCTGAAGACACGGTCAATCGGGAGACGCGGAATCGTATGGATGTCTTTTTCCTGAATTTCATGCTCCGTCATTTCCTGGATTGTATCGACAAGCTGATCGATGCCCGCTCCTGTCGCGGCGGAAACCTCGACAAGCGGCGCGCCCTCGAGGAAGGAGCCCTTCAGTTCTTCCCGGATATCCTCCTTCACCATGTCTTTCCAGTCTGTATCTACCAGATCGCATTTATTGAGAACCAGGATACTCTTTTCAACACCAAGGAGCCCGAGAATGTCGATGTGCTCCCGCGTCTGCGGCATAATGCCTTCATCGGCCGCGATGACGAGCAGAACCATGTCCATGCCGATGACGCCGGCTGTCATATTATTGATAAATTTTTCATGGCCGGGAACGTCGATGATGCCGACACGGCTGCCGTTCGGAAGATCAAAGTACGTAAATCCGAGGTCAATCGTAATGCCTCTCTGCTGCTCCTCCTTCAGACGGTCGGTATTGCGTCCTGTAAGGGCACGGATCAGCGTCGTCTTGCCGTGATCAATATGTCCGGCTGTACCGATAATAATGTGTTTCATGAAAGGATATCCTCCAATTCATCCGCGATAACCGCAAAATCTCCCCGAAAAAGTGTCCGTGCGTCAAGCAGAATCCGGTCATTCACGACACGGCAGATGACCGGCACCTTCGCCGAACGCAGCGCTTTTTCCAGGGCTGCGGTCGTCATTCCGAGACTTTTTATTACAATGGCTGTACTCGCGATCCGCTCGAGCGGCAGTGCACCGCCGCCGATCTGGGATTCGCATGGTTCTGCCGTAATTTCCGCGTTTAAATTTCTGGCTTCCAGCATACCCAGAAGCTCCCCGGCTTCCGTTTTCACTTCGAGGGCTCCGCGGCTGATCATCCTAAGAACCGGAATCTTGTTCACCGCCTGCTCTTCATCAAGATACTCGCGGAGAACCAGCTCAAGCGCCGCCGCCGAGAACTTGTCGATCCGGATTGCGCGGAGCAGCTGATTCTTCTTCATCTGATCGATGTACTTCTTCCTGCCGACGATGATACCAGCCTGCGGCCCGCCGAGCAGCTTGTCGCCGCTGAAGCATACGACGTCGACACCGGCGCGGACCGATTCCTGAACCGTAGGTTCATGAGAAAGGCCGTACTTCTCAAGGTCCACAAGGACACCGCTTCCGAGATCCTCGACAAAAGCAATTCCGTTCCGGTGCGCGAGCTCTGTCAGCTCCGCGCGGGAAACCTCCTCTGTAAAGCCGACGATCCGGTAATTGCTTGTATGAACCTTCATCAGGACACGTGTATTTTCACCGATCGCTTTTTCATAATCAGACGGATGCGTCTTATTCGTCGTACCGACCTCATGCAGCACCATTCCGCCCTGCTCCATCACCTCGGGAATGCGGAACCGCCCGCCGACCTCAACGAGCTCGCCGCGGGAGACAATCGCCTCCGAGCCCTTTGGAAAGGTGCTCAGGATAAGCAGGACAGCCGCCGCGTTGTTATTGACAGCCAGTGCCGCTTCCGCGCCTGTAATGCGGCAGAGCAGATCTTCAAAATGGGAATACCGCTCGCCGCGCTCACCGGCCTCCAGATCATATTCCAGGTTACAGTACCCGGTCACGATCTCCTTGATCCGCTCCGCGTGTTCCTCCGAAACAGGGGAACGGCCGAGATTCGTATGCAGAATCGTTCCTGTGCCGTTGATAACGGGGCGCATATTCAGTGTATAAAAACGATCCGCCGCCTCCAGAATATCCGGCACGATCGCGTCGATCCGCTCCTGTGCCTGCGCTTCGATGCCGCAGGATGAAATCTCATTACGGACACGGTCAAGCTGCGTGCGGATCAGGTCAGTAACCGTGCTCCTGCCGTGTTTTTCAATCAATTTCTGTATTTCTTCGCGCTCCAGAATCACATCCACCTTGGGAATCATGCGAAAAAGCTGGTTTTTGTCCATAATATCTCCTCATTCCGATAACATGCTCAGTGGAACACCACATTTTTTCCGTTAAAAGCAGACGCGCGTCCGATGCATGCTGCCTTCGTCTCCAGCTTCGCGTTCTGCAGGGATTTCATAAAACGCTCCTCCTCGTCCGCCGGAATGGAAAACAGCAGTCCGCCCGATGTCTGCGGATCGAACATCAGATCCGATAAATAATCCTCGATCGCGCCGGTATCGGTATCTTTCCCGGAATATCCGCGGTTCCGGTACGTTCCGCCCGGCACCAGCCCCATCTTCGCGTAATCCGCCGCGTCTGTAATAAACGGCACGCTCTTTGCGTCTATGTCAAGCGTAACATTGCTGGCCTTTGCCACCTCCACGGCGTGTCCGGCCAGGCCGAAGCCCGTGATATCGGTGCACGCGTGGATGGTAAAACCAGCCGATGCTTCGATTGCTTTCTTGTTTAAGGATGTCATAACCTTCACCGCTTCCTCAGCGGAAGCGCGTGAGGCCACTTCTCCCTTTACTGCTGTATTGATGATGCCGCTTCCGATCTGCTTTGTGAGGATCAGGACATCGCCTTCTCTGGTCCCGAAATTCTTGCGGACCGCGTCGGGATGCACAAAACCGGTAACACAAAGTCCGTATTTCGGCTCGTCATCCTGGATGGAATGGCCTCCCGCGAGAACGGCGCCGGATTCCTTCACCTTGTCTGCCCCGCCCGCAAGTATATCGCCTAAGATCGCGGGATCAAGGCAGTTCGGAAACGCGACGATATTCAGCGCCAGCACGGGCTTCCCGCCCATGGCGTAAATATCGCTCAATGCATTGGCTGCCGCGATCTGTCCGAACGTATACGGATCGTCCACAACCGGTGTGAAAAAATCTACTGTCTGGATAATGGCTGTTTCATCATTCACTTTATAGACAGCCGCATCATCTGACGTATCGATGCCTACAAGCAGACGATCGTCATGAAATTTGGGAAGCTTGTCCAGAACCTGGGCAAGGGTCTCGGGACCTATTTTGGCCGCTCAGCCCGATGCTTTCGTCATCTGGGTAAGCCGTATCTCATCACGCGTCTGCATGAAGGCACCTCCCTGGAATTAAAATTCAGTAATATCATAACCTTAAAACGTATTACGGACGAAGAATCCTGCCGGCCTTCGCCATTGTCTCCGTGATGACATACATATTCGTGACAGAGCCGACTGCCAGCTTCTCTTTCAGCTTATAGTAGTCAAGGCATGTGCCGCAGGACATGATGACAGTTCCTGCTGCTTCCATCTTCTTTAAATCCTCGAGGGAATCCGATCCCTCCGTCGACAGACGGACCCCGCCGTTGTAGAAAAGAATCGTCTTCGGCGGTTCAGGCAGCTGTGTCAGCGCAAAAATAAAGCCCTTGATCAGGATCCTGCCAAGCTCGTCACTGCCGCTGCCCATGCAGTCGGAAGAGATAACTGCTACCGTATCACCGTGAACGCCCTCGCCGTCCGCTGCCGCGCACGCTGTCTTTCCTGCTGCCTCTGCGCTTACTTCAATCGTGATGCGGAACGCACCGTCATCCGTTTTGGAAGAAGCAACCTTCGCGCCATAGCTGCTGCCAAGCTTTGTTACATTCTGCAAAGCCGTCTCATTGTCTACAAGGACCTCGACCGTATCCGCGCCTGTCAGAGATTCTACCGCTTTCTTTGTCTTGATTACGGGAATCGGGCACTGATCGCCTCTTGCATCTACTTGAATCATCTTAAAGCCTCCTCTTGTATTTATAGATAATTTCTATTAATGATTCTATCACCGCGCTTATCTAATGTAAAGCCTCATTTGCTGAAAAGTTGGCGTTTGCCGATTCTTCTGCTATAATCAAAGCAGAATGTTTTTGCAAAAAGGAGATTTGAATATGTGGACGGCTGACCAATGGAAGGATTATGAAATACTGGATTCATCAGACGGTGAAAAGCTTGAACGCTGGGGCGATCAGATTCTGATCCGTCCCGACCCGCAGGTCATATGGACAGGCGGACGGAATCATCCGGGATGGTCACACTGCAATGCCCATTACCACCGCAGCAGCAAAGGCGGCGGTGAATGGGAATTCTTTGATCTGCCGCGTCAGTGGCAGGTTCATTACGGTGATCTGACATTTCATCTGAAGCCGTTCAACTTCAAGCATACCGGGCTTTTCCCGGAGCAGGCCGTCAACTGGGACTGGCTTTCCGGCACCATCCGGAAAGCGGGCCGTCCCGTCAAGGTACTGAATCTCTTTGCCTATACCGGCGGCGCGACACTTGCGGCGGCCGCTGCCGGTGCTTCCGTGACTCATGTGGACGCGTCCCGGGGCATGGTCTCCTGGGCTAAGGAAAATGCTGTCTCGTCCGGTCTCGGTGACGCGCCGGTCCGGTGGCTCGTAGACGACTGTGTCAAATTCGTGGAACGGGAAATACGGCGCGGCAGCCGTTACGACGCCGTCATCATGGATCCACCCTCCTATGGCCGTGGACCAAAGGGTGAAATCTGGAAGGTGGAGGACAATATCCATCCGCTGCTGAAGCTCTGCGTAAAGCTCCTTTCCGACGACCCGCTTTTCTTCCTGATCAATTCCTATACGACAGGCTTCGCGCCCGGTGTCCTTTCGTATCTTTTAGGCCTTGAGCTTTCCCGCTTCGGCGGCAAAACAATGTCTGACGGAATCGGCCTGCCGGTCACCTCCACTGGACTTATCCTTCCCTGCGGAGCGTCCGGACGATGGGAGGCGTAACATGGTGCCTGAAGGAAACCGCACCGATAAGCGACTCTCTGAGTATCTGACACAAGTTATCCTGTACAGTACGGCTGTTATTCTGGCCGCGCAGATGCGCTATTCCTTTTTTTCCGGCGGCTTTTTAATATCGGCCGGTATTGTGCCGCTCGCTGTTTTCATGTTTTTAAGCGATTCCTTCCCTTTCTTTCCGGTGCTTTTTCTCTCTGCGGCCGGCATTTACGGCACAAGAGTTTTAAGCTTTTTCATGCAGTACGGCACCACCTCGGGATTAGTTTCCCGGTATGGTCCGGAATTCGTTTTTTACTTTATTTACGGTCTGCTGCTTTATATATACTGCCGGATAATCCGCAAGGACTTAAGCCACGGAATGCTCTTTCTCCCGCTTCTCGTTCCGGATTATCTGGCCAATCTGACAGAACTTTTTCTCCGGACTGACAATGTCCTGACCGCCAAAATGCAGCTTGGGATCATAACAGCGGCCGCTGTCCGTACACTTCTCATCTGGATTCTGATCACACGCTTCCGGGAGCTGAACTTCGCGCTTCTGCGGAAGGAACATGCAAGGCGGTATGAAAAACTGCTGCTTCTGACCTCACGGCTTCAGAGCGAAACACTCTGGATGAACAAGAACACGGAGCAGATCGAATCCACGATGACCTCCTCCTATCACCTGTTCAACGTCATGAAGGCAGACGGCGCAAAGCAGGAATATATCCGGGAAGCGCTCGGTATCGCCACGGAAATCCATGAAATCAAGAAGGAAAACCATCTTGTCATCCGCGGCATCCGGGAGGCACTTGCCGACACACAGGAACCGGACCCCATGCTCCTGCATGATATTTTCATAATTCTCGAAGACGCGCTGAAAAGTGAATGTGAAAGCTACGGAAAGCATCTTCACATGGACGTTTCTCTGAAGGATGACCCTTCTACAAATAAATACTATGCCCTGATCTCCGTTTTCCGGAATCTGATCGCAAACAGTGTGGAAGCTTCCGCTGCGGATGATGTCAAGGTTTTAATCCGTCAGGAGCCGGCCGGCTCCGACTTTCTTGCTATCTCCGTATCCGACTTCGGACCCGGCATTCCGGCCGCTGACCTGAGTGATATATTCAACGCAGGTTTTTCTACAAAAATCAACTATGAAACAGGTGCGGTCAGCCGGGGACTCGGGCTGACTATTGTTAAGGATATCGTAGAAAAGGAACTCGGCGGTTCCATCACGGTACGTTCCGATGAAAAAGGCACCGTCTTTACTGTTGAAATGAAGAAATCCATTCTGGAGGTGGAGCATGAAGATCTACCTGATCGATGATGACGCGAATGTCATACGCATTTTAAAGAAAATCATTACAGAGAGGGAAATCGGAGAAGTGTGCGGAAGCTCATCCAACGCCGAGGACGCTCTTTTTAACCTGCGAAAGAATCCGGCGGATATTATTCTGCTCGATCTGCTGATGCCGGGAATGGATGGCATCACATTTCTCCGCAAGGCCGCGGAATGGATGCCGGAAGCTGCTTTTGTCATGCTTTCCCAGGTATCTTCCAAGGATATGATTGCCGAGGCTTACAAAAACGGAGCTGTACTCTTCATCCAGAAGCCTGTCAATGCCATTGAAGTTGAAAATGTCCTGCGCCGTGTAATACAGAATCTATCGATGCGCCGCACCTTAACGACAGTGCAGGGACTTTTCCATACCGGGGAAAATGCCGTCTCCGCTCCGCCCGCGCAGTCTGCTGCCGCAGCACCGGTTCCCGCTCCGGAACGGCAGAAGCCGTATCTTGTCCGTGCACGCTCGATTCTGCGGAGCCTCGGAATTCTCGGAGAACTTGGCAGCAAAGATATACTCGCGCTGATCGATTATATGGCTTCCCAGGACTCATCTGATCACGAGCTGCCGCTCCATATGCTCTGCCGTATCATCAGCAGCAGTCCGAAATCAGCCGAGCAGCGCATTCGGCGCGCTGTCACGGCAGGCCTCATTAATCTTGCAAATCTCGGTCTGGAAGACTACAGCAATGATGTTTTCAGCGAATACGCCAATACCTTGTACAATTTTGAACAGGTCCGCATCGAAATGGATCACATCCGCGGGAAAACCGCGAAACACGGCTGCGTCCACATCAAATCCTTTTTACATGCACTCCTGTCATACAGTCTGTCTGAAAATAGTTAATTATTTGTCGTGTTTTCTTGTTGTTTTTTAAAAAATACAAATATCGTTCTGTAACTATCTGTAACTTTTTGTAACTCCCGCATTATTTTAAAGCAGTAACGAAATTAAGTGCTATATTGTGAAACATTTAGCACGATTTCTGAAAAATATGTGGGAGGGCTAAAAATGACTGTTTTTTCGAATTGTATTCAAAGCATCAGTGATATTCTGTGGAATTCTGTCCTGCTGTTTCTGCTCTGCGGTACCGGTATCTGGTTTACCATTTCCCTTCGCTTCGTTCAGCTCCGCCGTTTCGGCACGGGCTGGAACAAGCTTTTCGGCGGTCTGATCCACAAAAGCGGCAAGGCAACAAAAGAGGAAGGAATGTCTTCCTTCCAGGCTGTAGCAACGGCCATCGCGGCCCAGGTCGGCACCGGCAACATCGCCGGCGCAGCCACGGCTCTCGCGGCAGGCGGTCCCGGCGCCATCTTCTGGATGTGGCTCGCGGCCTTCTTCGGCATGGCTACGATCTACGCCGAAGCACTGATGGCTCAGAAATTCAAAACAACTATCGACGGTCAGGTGACAGGCGGTCCCGTCTACTACATCCGCGCCGCCTTCAAAGGAACCTTCGGCAAGATCCTGGCCGGTATTTTCGCCGTCCTCATCACACTCGCGCTTGGCTTCATGGGCACAGGCGTACAGGCAAATTCAATCGCCGCTTCCTTCAACACCGCATTCGGCATCCCGCCGGTCATCGTCGGCATCTTTCTCGCCGTACTGGCCTTCTTCATCTTCGCCGGCGGCATCACACGGATCGCAAGCGTAACCGAAAAGCTCGTGCCATTCATGGCAGTCTGCTACATTGTCGGCTCTCTCATCGTGATCATCATCAACGGTCACGCACTCCCCGCCGCGTTTTCAAGCATCTTCATCTGTGCCTTCAAACCGCAGGCTATCGCAGGCGGCGTGATCGGCGTCACAATTCAGAAATCCATGCGGTACGGCGTCGCGCGGGGTCTCTTCTCCAATGAAGCAGGCATGGGCTCAACACCGCACGCGCACGCGGTCGCTAATGTCCCGCATCCCGGCGATCAGGGCTGCGTAGCCATCGTCAGCGTTTTCATCGATACCTTTGTAATCCTGACATTGACCGCTATTGTAATCCTGACCTCCGGTATGATACAGCCCGACGGCTCCCTTACCGGCACGGCACTGTCACAGGCCGCCTTCTCAACGGTATATGGTTCCTTCGGCAATGTTTTCATCGCCGTCTGCCTCTTCTTCTTCGCGTTCTCCACGATCGTCGGCTGGTATTTCTTCGCCGAGCAGAATGTGAAATACCTGTTCGGAACAAAAGCTGTCAAAGGCTTCTCCATCGTTGTCTGCGCATGCGTTATCTTCTTTTCAACACTGAAGGTTGAACTTGTTTGGAATATGGCGGATCTCTTCAACGGACTCATGGTCGTGCCGAACCTCATGGCACTTCTCGCCTTAAGCGGACTGATCTGGAAGGTCAGTCACGAATTTGACGACATCATGAAGGAGAAAAAATCCGCCGCTAAGTCCTGAAAAATCATGAAATGCGAAGGCTCCGGATCCTCTCGCGAAGCGGCAGTATCATCGATGATGAAACAGAAAGCTCATCGACACCCATCTTAAGGAATGTTTCCGTAAGCGACAGGTCAGCGCCGAGCTCCCCGCAGATACCAACCCAGCAGCCACCCTTATGGCCGTTCTCAATGGTCATCTGAATCATGCGCAGAACCGCCTCATGGTGCGGGTTGAAGAAATGGCCGAGATTCGGATTCTGCCTGTCGCAGGCCAGTGTGTACTGCGTCAGATCATTCGTTCCGATGCTGAAGAAATCAACCTCCTTCGCCAGCTCCTCACTGATGATGACAGAGGCCGGCGTTTCAATCATGATTCCCTCCTCCACATCCTTGAACGGGATCTGCGCGTCACGAAGCTCCTGCTTGACCTCCGCCACGATCGCATGGATCTCGCGGACCTCCTGAACAGAAATGATCATCGGATACATGATGCTGATCGTGCCGTACATGCTTGCGCGGAACAGCGCGCGAAGCTGTGTCTTGAAAATTTCAGGCCGCGTAAGACAGATCCGGATGGCCCGAAGCCCCATAGCCGGATTATCCTCATGTGCCAGATCAAAATAGTCAACCTGCTTGTCCGCTCCGATATCAAGCGTCCGGATGACCACCTTGCGGCCGGCCATATTCTCGGCTACCTGCTTGTACGCCTGAAACTGCTCCTCCTCCGTAGGGAAATGATCCTTCTCCAGATACAGGAATTCACTGCGGAAAAGTCCGATCCCGCCGCTGTCGTTCTGCAGAACATTTGCCACATCGGCCGGACTGCCGATATTGGAAAAGACATTGATGACTTTGCCGTCAAGTGTAACATTTTCCTTCCCCTTGAGCTGCTGCAGCAGCTCTTTCTTATGTAATTCCTCCTGCTGCCTGTCATGAAGCTTCTTCAGCGTGTCACGGTCCGGATCCAGGTAAAACTTCCCGTTCGTCCCGTCCACGATGCAGAGCGTTCCGTTCCATGTCTCTTCCACCGGGATCCCGATCAGCGCCGGAATTCCCATGCTTCTCGCAAGAATCGCAGTATGGGATGTACCGGAGCCCTTTCTTGTAACGAAGGAGAGAACCTTTGATTTGTCAAGATTTACCGTCTCACTCGGAGACAGATCATCCGCCGCGATAATGACCGGTTCGTCATAAGATCCGGAAGATTCGCCGCTGCCCGAAAGAATCCGGATCACACGATCGGAAACATCCTTGATATCTGCCGCCCTTGCCCGGAAATATTCCTCCTCCATCGCCGAAAACATCTGGAAGAAATTATCGCCTGTCATGGCCGTGGCATACTCTGCATTGACCTCCTGCGTGCGAATGATATTGTAAACAGAATCGGTATAATCCTCGTCTTCCAGCATCATTGCATGTGTGTCAAAAACAGCCGCGTTCGCTTCCCCGACTTCCGATACCGCCTTCGTATACAACACATGCAGCTGCTCGATCGCTTCCTTCCGTGCCGTTTCAAAACGGGCGATCTCACTTTCTGTGTCTGTTATTTTTACGCGTTTTACCTGCGCATCGTTCCTGGCGAATAAGCGGAGTGTACCGATCGCGATACCTCCGGAAATTGCTTTGCCCTGAAATTGTTCCATACTGCATGGCCCCCTTGCAATGTGACTGGTTATCTGGTTCGGATACTGATGGTTTCATTATAGGATATTCTGCTGGTTACCGCAATCAGTTATTCTGCAAAAAAGGGGGAGAAAAGTTAACGGTAAAGGTTCTGCCATACGCCGGGAATCCGTCTGTGCCTGAACGTTCATCCTGTAACTGATTTCTTCGTGGGATTCTTATGCTGCCGTCGGATGGATTGATTTATTATTTTGTATCGTATATAATATGCAAGAAAGCATATTCTGCTATTTGATCGTTTCTACGTTTCAGGATTGGCGGTGACGGTATGAAAAGGAAAGGAATCGTTGCAATTTCCTGCATCCTTGTTCTGTGTCTTCTCATATATCTTGTATCAGCAAATAATTCGCGGCTTTCCCGGTCGGATCTGGTATCCGGCGGGGATAGTACGCATTCATGGCGCGCGTACGGAACCGTCGCGGCGGAAAGCTCTGCGGATAACACGATAACCGTACAGATCGATCCGGACAAATGTTACAAGCTTCCATATGATCAGGTTATCCTGGATTGTTCGCAGCAAAGGGAAACGTTCGCGTCTTCCGTAAATTCCACCATCAAAACCGGCGACGATATCGTCTTCGACTATTTTATATCCGATATAAAAGAAAACCACGTTACAGTACGTTATGTGGCCGCCAGATCAGAAGGTTCCGGCAACGTAGTTTCCAGGGATCCTGCGAACAAAATTCTGACCGTCCAAATCGGCAGTGATTCCGCCGGGCCTTTGACCGGGCACCAGGTTTCACTCCACTGCACCAGAACAGACCTCGACCTGGATACCGTCGATACCGGAGACTCTGTCTCGTTTTACTACTACGAAGACGAATCCGAAAACAACAAGGACATATTCCCGGAAGGAATAGACGTAATAGAATAGCATTGATTAAACAGAAAAGAAACCCCGAAATGATGGAAAAAATCAGCCGGGACGGCGGAAACCGCAGCTGCCAGCCGCAAACCGTCCCTTCTGATTCACTGCAATACCTCCACTGCCGCCCCGCAGAACACCTTGACCGCATTCGGCAGTGCTTTCTCGTCAAAATCGATCCTGCTGTTGTGAAAATCATCCGCACATTTCAGCATCGTATTGAAGAAAACGCCTTTTCCTCCGTTATCCTGCACATATTTCATCATATAGCTGAAATCCTCGCTCGCTCCGGAGGATCTGCGTTCCTTGTCAAGCGGCGCCGCTTTGAGGTTCACGCGGCTGCAGACGTCAGCGAGCAGTTCCCGCATTTCCGGATCGCTTTTCATAGTAAGCGCTTCGCCCATCTTTCGGATTTCCGCAGTACATCCGTGCATTTCAGCCGCACTTTTGACAACGCGGACCGCGTATTCGTACATATATTCGTTGATATCGTTGCTTTCGCCGCGGACTTCCATTTCCATCACGGCACGGTCAGGGATCACGTTCCGGCCCGTTCCGGCAGTCAGTCTGCCTGCATTGATCCTGGAATATCCTTCCCCCGACCTTGGGATCGCGTATAGATTCTGGATAGCCGCTGCCGCCGCCAGCAGAGCATTTCTGCCTTTCTGCGGCTCTTTTCCGGCATGGGCGCTCCTGCCTTTGAAAATAACATCCAGCTTCACGGTTGCACTTGCCTGTTTTCGCGGCGCGCCGGGCCAGATATCAAATTCCGGCTCTTCTTTGTCTCCGGCCAAATGGTTCCCGATCACAAAATCCGCGTGATCGAGCCAGCCATTCGCTACGATCGAGCGTGACCCGCGGCAGCCTTCTTCGGCAGGCTGAAAGATAAACCGTACTTTACCGGAAAGCGACGATCTGTGTTTCATCAGGATCTGCGCGGCGGCCAGGCCGATCGCAGTATGGCAGTCATGACCGCAGGCGTGCATCACACCTTCGTTTACCGATGCAAAGCCTTCACGGCACGGTCTGTGATCCGGATCGCCGGCTTCTGTAACGCCAAGCGCGTCAATATCAAAGCGAAGCACGAGAAGCGGCCCGTCTCCGCAGTCCAGATCCGCAATCACGCCTGTAAAGCCGCCCTTCGTATAAGGCAGAAATTCCGGATCGGCGCCTTGCTGGGATGCGCGCGCGTAGCAAAGAGCAAGCTCAGCTTCATCCGGAACGCCCATCCGCTCATCGTCTCTGCAGACGCTGCGGCCAAGTTTCAGGCCGGTATAGCCCATATCTGTGAGGTACCGTGCGATAAGGGAGGTTGTCCTCATCTCTTCCCAGCCTTTTTCCGGGTATTTGTGAAAATCACGCCGTATCGCAGTCATGCGTTCCTTAAGGGCATCGGCTTCCGCCGCCATTTCTTCGAAAATTGTCATATCGGATACCGCCTTTCTCGGTTTACTTCATGTTCACCGTTTCGAAAATATGATAAAATAATAAGCAGTTCTGCATAATACAGGAAGGTTGTGAGGAAATGGAACGAAACGGAATACAGATTGTCGGCGCAGCGATCCTCGATGTACTTGTCCATCCTGCCGGTCCCGGTGTTTTCGCCTCAGGCTCGTCAAGCGCAGATGAAATCCGTGTTTCAGCCGGCGGCGACGCGGCCAATGAAGCAGCTGTTCTTGCGCGTCTTGGTAAGAAAGTCCGTCTTGATACGGCCATCGGCTGTGATATGGCCGGAGACATCATACAGAAATTCTGCCGCGACAACCGGATCCTGCTCGATCCGTCCCACATCCGGCCCGACATCCATACCGGAGTCAACGTCGTGCTGATCCAGGAAAACGGCGAACGGAGCTTTCTTACCGATCCGCACGGAAGTCTGCGGAAGATCGCGATCCGCGACGTAACGCTGCCGTTTCCGGAGGATACTGCCATTTTAAGCTTTGCCAGTATCTTCACATATCCTGATTTCGGGACCTCTGAAATGGAATTTCTCTTCCGGACCGCGAAGGAACACGGTCTTCTCGTCTGTGCCGATATGACATCGTGCAAGCACGGAGAAACAGTCGAAACAATCGCTCCTGCGCTCGCATATACAGACTATCTGTTTCCAAATGAAAAGGAAGCGCTCCTCGTTACAGGAGAAGAGACGGCAGAAGATGCCGCACGCGCTTTGCGCGCTGCCGGCGTTTCCCACGTTGCAGTCAAATGCGGGGCGCGCGGATGTTATCTTTCTTCCGAAGAGGAAAATGGGTTTGAAGACGGAGTCCCCGGCGTGACATGTGTTGATACGACCGGAGCCGGCGACAGCTTCGCGGCCGGTTTCATCTATGGTCTGTCGGAAGGCTTCACGTTCCGCAGATGTGCCGCATTTGCAAATGAATGCGGGGCCAGAGCCGTTTCCTTTACCGGTGCTTCGGAATGGCTGAAGCACGGTCTGCCTTCCGAGCCAGGCTGCGTAGACGATCACAGCCTTTTCTTCAGAAAGCCAAACGGATCTTCATCAGAAAGATAATTCATCAGCCGATACGCGCACATAATGGCGATCCGCTCTTCACGCAGGATGCGGCGCACTTCCGCTTTGTCCGCCAGAATAACCTCGATTTCTTCATCCTCATCCAGCTTCTGATCCAGCACGGAACCGGAAGCATACCCGTATATCATCGCGTCTGCTTCATCCGTCAGCCCGATCGTTGTATAATACGGACGTGTATACGCATCGTCCGCGTCAACCGGTGTGAAGTCCAGACCCGTCTCCTCTTTCATCTCACGGACACCGGCCTCCGAAATACTTTCTCCCTCGTTTATCAGCCCCGCGGGGAATTCGTAGATGATCCCGTCGATCGGATACCGGTACTGACGTGTCAGCACGATCTTTCCGTCCATGACAGCATAAATGATAACGGCGTCGGCCGTTGTAATGCCGGTCTTAAGCTTCAGCTTCTCCGGCTCCTGCGTACGGGACGCCATATAATAACAGCCTTCCCTGCCTTTTTTATTGATCCGGTCCAGCTGATACATATTCAGAAAACGATTGTTCGTCTGTTTCGTGATTTCTGTGATTTTTCCCATTTTTTCTCCTTATACAGTAATCTTTCGTCCTTTACAAAATCTTCTGCGGCTATTAAAATATAAGAATATGCTGAGAAAGGATGAATTCAATGATTAGCAATTTGATTTTTGATGTAGGCAACGTATTGATCGGCTATAGATGGAAAAACATGATGATGGATCACGGTCTTTCCGAAAAAGAAGCGCTCGAAACCGGAATGCGCATCTTTACAAGTCCTCTCTGGAACCTGCTCGATCTCGGAACCGTTCCGGAAGCTGATATCATCCGGCAGTTTACGAAGGATTTTCCCGACGACGCTGAAATCATTACCTGGTTTCTGACGCACGGTGAGCTGATGCATGTCGCACGGCCCGATGTCTGGAAACGCGTCCATAAGCTGAAGGAAGCCGGTTACGGTATCTTCCTGCTTTCCAATTACTGCGAAGATCTGTTCCGCAAGCATACCGAAGGCGCCTCTTTCATGGACGACATAGACGGGATGGTTATTTCTTATGAGGTTCATTTCGTCAAGCCGGACGAACAGATCTATCACTGTCTTCTGGGACGTTACGGGCTGCATGCCGAGGAATGTCTCTTCTATGACGACCGCATCGAAAATACAGAAGGCGCCGAACGTGTCGGCATCCGGTCTGTTACCGTACGTTCAAAGGCCCAGCTCCTCGGTTCTCTCGATGCACGCCTCGCCGCGCCAGTTCCTCCAGCACGAGCGTTTCCCGCTCAACCCAGTCATACGTATCCGCATAATTCTCCGCGAGAAGACTCCGGTTTGAAGCCGCTGCTTCCTTAAGCGGTACGAAAACCGGCACGATCTCCTGCCGTTTTTCGTTTTCATCAAGGCATTGGCCCACATTCCGGTCATCCATCAGGACACAGCGGTAATAATGCGATTCCATGCGAAAATACTTGTCCTTTTCATAAAGATCTGGCCGCTGCTGTACCAGAATACCCATCTCTTCCATGATCCGGACATCGATATACCCCGTCTCCTCAGTGACTTCACGAAGCAAGGCTTCCTCCCTCATTTCACGGAGCTTCACGGCTCCGCCGGGGATTTTGTAATCACCTTTTTTCGTTCTGACCAGCAGTATCTTATCTCCGTCCATGATTACAGCCCGAACGGCGATTCTTTGATTTACCGCCTTTCCCGGCGGTATATCCGCGCCTCTCAGATACAGTTCGAACATGATCTCCTCCTGCAAATGCTGCTGCACTCTGCCGTACTCCGATCAATATCCTGCTACGTCAAACGACCTTTCATCCGGATCGACCGGCAGTTTCTGAGAAGTTCGGTTCTCAATCGAAATAAACCGCCCGTTTTCCAGATATTTTAAAAATCTTCCGATATCATCCGGTTTTCCCTGGATTTCAACCGTCACACTTCCGTTGTACTCATTCCGGACCCAGCCTGTAAGGCCGAGTCTTTCCGCTGCCCGGCATGCCGTGTAGCGAAAGCCGACGCCCTGCACCATGCCGCTGAAATTATAGCGCATCCGGATCATCATGAAGGATCCTGCTCCTCCCCCAGGACACGAACGGCAATCGAAACAGCGTCGCGGATACAGTCCGGACAGCTTCGCAGCGGAAGGCCTGTATCGATTCCCTTCAGCTCCCGGCAGACGATACTGCCGTTTTGCTGTTTGAATTCCGAAACGATTTTCTTCGACAGCTTGTACGTATCTGCCTTTGTTTTCTTTTCAGGTGAGCCGCCGCTCTTGATCAGTCCTGCCAGCGCCACCGCACCGGAAACGGCGCCGCATGTCGCATCACGTCCGCCCATGCCGCCTCCGAACCCTTCCATTACACGAAAAAGCGTTGTCTCGTCGATGTCCGCCAGATCCTCCAGCGCAAACGCTACCGACTGCGCACAGTTTCCGCCGGATTTGTGCATCGATTCCGCCCGCGCAAACCGTTCCTCCATCGTCATACAATCATTCCCCTTCTGTTTCCGATTTATTCTGCCTCCGCGCGCGGCACATTGATTCCGTGCGCCCGCGCTTCGTCCGCAGCCCTCGCGACGATCAGAATCCGGAAAAAGTCCAGAATTCCTTTTCTTGCGTCGCGGCTCAGGCCGACGATCGTTTTCATTGTTGCCTTCAGGTTATGGATCCCGTACTCCGTCACTTCCGACAAGTTATTGGCACCCGTCGCTTTCATGACCATGAAAAGATCCGATATTAATTTGCTTACCTCATCCTGAGAATACCGGTTCAGCCAGTTTCGCATGTCCTTGCGGAAAGCCAGGCTTCCGTCCGTAAAACTCTTCTCATATACAAAATGCGTGCCGACGATCTGCCAGCTCATCGCATCATGCTGCATCAGCCCGATCTGCGTACTGGATACGATGACACGTCTCCCGCGCTGATTCAGAAGCATCCCGATCATCGACGCGAACGGCTGATAAACGCGGATAAACGGCGTCATTTCCAGAAAGCCCTGTGAATGCAGGATTTCCTTGTGGAAACCGGGTCCGTCGTTGTTGTAAACAGCGATGATTTTGCGGCGTATCGAAGAGGAGCACTGTGTCGCGGCGTATACCGCAAGATTGCCGCCCTTGGAATGACCGCCGACACGATATTTCCGTCTGCTGCTCCTGCACGTCCTCTCCAGGTAGGAAACAGCTTCCAGCTGCGACGGAACAGTCGCGACAGCCATGTTGAAATCCTCGCGCCATCCGACAAGCGTGTCATCCGTCCCGCGGAAAGAAACATATGTACTTCCGTCGTCAAGCGTTATATGAAGCGCTGCGAACTGCATTTCCTTCTCAGGATCAAATTTCTCCGTAAACTTGCTTAAAACTGCATTACGAAATCGTCTCGACACAGCCATATCGCGCAGCATAAGCGGCGTCTTCGCGGCGGAGCTGCGGTCCTGCGAAAGCTCCGTTTCCGGATGAAGACCAAAAAAAAGCCTCGCTGCATCGCGCAGCAGAATTTCATTCTTCTCTCCTGTTCCAGGTACAATGCCTTTCAGATCGATATAGGATAACTGGGCCAGTATAAGATTGTCGACTTCGTTAAAAGGGGACTGTTCAAACGTCAAGTCACCGCGCCAGGCAATGTAATCGTATAAATTGGCCATCCTGCAAGCTCCCTCCGCTTCCTTCTGTTACAGAAATGATAACGCAAATTCCTGAAAATAACAATGCACGATTCACAAATTCCGGCTGAGGAACGCATCCGGAACATAAATCAAAGGACTGCACCGGCAGACGGTGCAGGAAAAAAGCAGGAGTGCTGATAAAACTCCTGCTTTTCCCTGTATCGCATATTATTTTTCGTATAATATCTGGAAGATATAGAACTTCAGGTAATACGACTCGCCGGCTCCCCATACGACAGGATGATCGGGCGACTGCGTGCGGGACTCAACCTGGCGCAGGCGCCTGTGCGCATCTCCCGCCGACAGGCGCAGCACTTCGGCAAACAATTCATCTGTCATGAAATGCGAGCATGTACACGTTGCAAGAAATCCGCCGTCACGGACAAGCTGCATGCCGCGCCTGTTGATTTCACGATAACCCTTCATCGCGGCGCGCACTGAATTCTTTGATTTCGTAAAAGCCGGCGGATCCAGGATCACGACGTCATACAGCTTTCCGCTGTCGGCAAGCTCCGGAAGCAGCTCGAATACATCGCGGCAGAGGAACTCGGTCCTGTCCGTAAAACCGTTCAGTTCGGCGTTTCTTCTTGCCTGTTCCAGTCCTTCCTCAGAAGCGTCGACACCGGCAACGTGCCTGGCACCGGCAGCCGCAGCGTTAAGCGCAAAGGCACCTGTATGTGTAAAGCAGTCCAGCACTTCCGCCCCGCCGCATAATCTTCGGATCGCCAGACGGTTATATTTCTGGTCAAGAAAGAAACCTGTTTTCTGGCCGTTTGCAACGTCAACAAGAAATTTTACGCCATTCTCTTCGATCCGGACATTCGTGTCAAACGGATCTCCGATGAAACCGCAGACCTTCTCCATTCCCTCGCGCAGCCGGTCGCGTGCTTCACTTCTCTCATAGACTCCGCGGATCTTAATGCCGTCCTCCGCGAGGACCTCCTTCAAAAGCTCAAGGATCTTCCGCTTCATGCGATCGATCCCGAGCGCCAGCGATTCGACAACGAGTACGTCCGAATACTTGTCTATGACGAGACCCGGCAGATAATCGGCTTCTCCGAACAAGATGCGGCAGCTTGACGTATCAACGGTTTTCTTCCTGTAATTCCAGGCATTCCGGACGCGCGCACGAAGAAAATCCTCATCGATCTCACGATCGATATCACGTGTCATCATACGGACACGGATCCTGGAATTCCGGTTGATGAAGCCCCTTCCGAGCGGATATCCGTCATAATCACGCACCAGAACGATATCTCCGTCCTCAAAGCTCCCCGTGACAGACTCGATCTCATTGTCGTAGATCCAGAGACCGCCTGTCTTGACTGTTCTGCCTTCGCCCTTTTTTATTATTACTGACGCACTCATATTCTTTCCTTCACTGCTTACCTCATCGGCGAACCGCAGTACGGACAGCAGCCCTTCTCATCCGGCGCCGTGGACGCGCCGCAGTGAGAACATATGGTTACCGTATTTGCGTCCCTGACTTCCTGACGTACCGCCTGACGTACCTTCGTAAGCTCCTCTTTGATCTCGTCTGCTTTCTGCTGCATTTCCTGGTACGCGCCGCCCATCCGGTCAATGGAACTGTCGTTGAGCCGGAACCGAATCTCATCGAAATAAGGCGCGTTTACATGGATCGTTATAAAGAAATCATAATCATATTCATACCTGGGAGGATTGAAGCTCTCTTCCGTACCATCGGATTTCCGGTTCATGATTTCATGCCGGTTCTCTTTGATATCAACATCGCATCCAGTCACCTGCGAGAAATCAAGGACGTCCGGATTTGCCTCCTGCCAGTTATGTTCCGGACAAACCAGAAATCTGCCGTTGTCTTCGTCAAGCAGGACCTTTGTGTTTCCGCCCATCGTGCGAGTCACATGAAAAGCAGTTACGGCTGCCTTGTTGTCTTCCCGGTATGCAAGCTGTTTCTTAATGTCTTCAACGGTACTTTGACGTCTTTCGCTGAAGAAAGGCGACAGCTTCTTCGCACATTCCTTGCAGAGATTGCCGTCTTCCAATTTACGGTTTCCCAGAAATCCAATCTTTTCACCGCATACAGAACAGTATTTCTTATCGAATAATCCCATGGTACAACACCTCCTTTTTCTTTATTCTATGACCGCACGGCGCATATTGTCAATGGATATCACGCTTACAGTTTTCCTGTGATATCTTCGATTTTCTTCTGTACCTCAATTGCCCGGTCGAGGCGCATCCTGTGCATGGCCTTCGCTTCATCCGTCCTGCATTTTGCGAGACTCTTTCCGAACCGCTCTTCCAGCGTAACGCGTTCTGTTCCATTCGTCATCTTGTCCGCCAGATACAGCACAATACTTTCATCGACCTTGTCCCCGATATAACCGTCATGATGCTGCTCGATCAGACGCGCGATCGAAAGATAGCCGCGTTCTCGGAGCAGATTCGCGGCATAGGCGGCATGAAGGTTTCCCTCGCTGCGGCAGACATCGTGAAGCATGGCCGCAGTCCGGAGCCTCCCGTAGGAAAGAACGATTCCGGAAGATATGAGCTTTTCCCGTATTTCGATGCACAGCTCACAGACTGCTGCGGAATGGTCACGCACCCCCTGCGGCGTTCCGCAGAGATCCCACAGTTCTTCGATTTCCGCGTCATCCGGAGAATCCTCCGGAAGCTTGCCGATCGCCGTCACTGTCAGCGCGCCGTTCTCGTATCGGAGCGCTGTGATGCTGCCGTACGGTTCCTGTATCATTGTGTCATGGCGCGTGTCAAGCCGCATAAGCCGCCACAGAAGCGCCCGGATCGCACCGTCGCTCGTTACAACAGCCACTTCTTCCTTATTTCTCTCTGCCAGGCTCATGACTGCGCTTTGTATCCTGTCTGCCGCACTTTCCAGGCTTTCGCCGCCGACAGGCGGAATCGACCAGTCTCTGCCGCGCGCCCGGTAAATATCCGGATACTTCTTACGAATATCCCGAAAATCCATGCCTTCCCACTCTCCGACGTCAATATCCGTAAATTCCGGCAGTACGATGATCTCGGCCTGCTTATCCGTCGTGATTCGAGCCGTTTCACGCATACGCGTAAGCGGCCCGCAGTAAATTCTCTCCAAATCCGGGAAACAGTCCCGAAGCTTCACGGCTTCCTTTCTGCCGTCATATGACAGCTCCGGATCGCTTCCGCGGCCAATGCAGAAGCGCCCGTCTTCCGGCAGCAGCATCCTGCCGTGTCTGAGGAGATAAATCATTCCTTCCATACTTCTCCTTCCGGCTATTTCACGATCACAGCACTCCCGTGCAGGTCTGACAACGGCACAAGTGAAAGCAGGCCATGACGCGATTCATAGTCATGCAGTGCCTGTGCTGCCCCGTGAAAACGAAGATTTCCATAATCATGCAGAAAAAGGACACCGCCCCGGGACATTCTGGGGAGAAACCATTCGAGTCCTTCCAGTGTCGGCGTGTACAGATCCGCGTCGAGACTTACAAAAGCAAATGTTTCATCGATACCGTCACACGTTTCCGGAAAGTACCCCTTCCGGAAAATCACCTGTTCCGGATATTTCATACGGCCGCGGACAAATTCCACGCACGTATCGCCGAAATCGCCGGCTTTTGCCGCGGAAAACCGGTTTCTGCTTTCTTCCGGAATGTCGCGTTCGTCAAATCCGGAAAATGTATCAAACAGATACAGCTTTCTGTCCGGAAAAAGCACATTGATAAGTCTTGCGAAGTCGCCTTTATACACGCCGAGCTCCGCAGCCGCTCCCGGAACACCGGCCAGACGTGATGATATCCGGATCGCCGCCCCGCGCCGCAGATCGATCCGCGCGATAAAATCGTTGATATTCCAGACCGGTCCCTGAAATCCTGCATTGTGTATTTGTCTGCAGAGAGAATCCGCACGGTCTTTACCGACGACCGATATGAGAACCTCGTCAGGTCCTGCGGCGGCGGCTTCTTCCACGGTCACGACCGGAACGTTTCCGCCGATCCGCGAATTTTCAGGATGATTGTCCCCGTAACAGATCAAATCATACGTTTCCCTGTTGATCAGGGTGCCGGCCACATCACCCATCTGACCTGCTCCAAGAATTACAAGCCTGATCATACTTCCTGCCTCCCAGATTTATTTTGCAGAATGTTCTTTTGATTTACAGCAGATTTAAAAGCCGGTCGTAATCATCCGGCGTATCGGCGTCTTTCAGGATCCCCTCGTCTGCCACTTCGATCATCTCACAGTCCGCGCCGCAGGAATCAATCGCTCCCCGCAGGCCGCCGTCCCCGGTATACGAAATAATCCGAGGCAGGATCCCGTTTGACAAAAGGATCGGATGACCTTCCGTGCCGCCGCAGACCGGTTTTACGATCTGCGCGTTCGCGTTCATCAGTGCTGTTACCGTATCAAGCGTAAAAAGAGGAATGTCGACCGGCGTAAAAAACGTCCGTCCGCACTCTCTTAAAACCCGTGAAAAGCCAATCTTTGCCGAGTCCAGCATCTGCGTATCCCTGTATGCCGGATTTCGTACAAAAATCACTCCTTCTCCCGCAAGATGGCGCTCCAGCTCATCGGCACGGAACCCCGTCACAACAACGACCGGCGAAACACCGGCCTCCTGAAAATTTGCAATGATCCGCTGGGCGATCGAGCAAGACCCCATCGGAAGCATCGGTTTGAAGTTTCCCATCCGCGACGACAGACCTGCCGCGACGATTACGGCTCCTGTCTGCATAGCCGGTCAACGACCTTTCCGATCAGCTTCCCGTCAGCTTTGCCTTTCAGCTTCGGCATGACCTGTTTCATGATCTCACCCTTGCTTCCGGAAGACAGAAGTTCGGCAAACCCGTCTTTCAGAAACGTCCCGATCTCCTCTTCCGACATCAGCGTCGGTGCGTATTCCGCGATGACATCGCGCCGGAATTTATATTCCGCCATCAGATCCGTACGGTTCTGCGGGCATGTGTCAAGCTGCTCCTGCGCCGTGCGAAGTTCCTTCGTCAGGACGGTATCCACCAGCTCTTCTTTAATATCGTCTCTTGTTCCGGAATCGATCGCCGCCTTCTTGACCGCGGAAACCATCGTGGAAATCGCGTCCTTGCTTTCCTTGTCATGCGCTTTAAGCGCAGCGATCATATCCTTCTGCAGTGTTTCGAACTTCATGATAACCATTCCTTTCTTACATTAACATTTTAATATTATACCGCACTTCCGTGAAAAGTGGGAGCTATAAAATGACAAAGAACTGCGTCCTGGTCTTCTTTTCCTTTGCATCTTTTTTTTATTTGTATTATAATAGCGTCGTTACCGGTTTTCGGCTCGGTCATCTTTCAAGCATGAATAGAAATAAGTCACATGGCGTAGTCTATCTGCGAATAGACTGACGCCATTTTTATATCGTTAAGGAGGTTTTCTGTTATGCCAGAAACAAAATTTCAGGGAGTTATTTTCGGGATCCTGATGTCCGTTACCATGGCCCTTGGTATGGAGGTCTACAATGTCGCGGTGAAAATGGGCTTCGACACGATGGCAGGCGGCTTCAGCAACATGACGAACGCTGTGTTTCCGAGTGCCCTAGCGGAAGCAGCGTATATGTGGGTCATCGTCTTTCTGTTCTCGAATCTGTGGGGGAACCGGATCGGCCGCAGACTCGCGGCACGGATCATCCGTCCGGAACAGGACAATCCGTTCTTCATCACGCTGATGATATCTGCCTGCACCGTTTTGATCATGTGTCCTTCCATGAGCGGAGCCGCTTCTGTCATCTTCAACATCATGAAGGGCGGCGCGCCTGTTTCCGAGCTGCCGGCCATCTGGGTCGGAACCGTGATCAAGAATTTCCCGATGGCGCTTCTCTGGAACCTGTTTGCGGCAGGCCCGCTTACACGGCTGATCTTCCGTACACTTTTCAGCCGCAGGCTCTGCTCGGAAGCGGCATGATTTTTTCTTCCTTTCATCCGACTTCTGTGATAAACTGGTATTGATAATGCCAAATCATAAGATTCCGTTATGAAATCTCTGCCTGAAGTTCTGACATGAAGGGGGTTCTGCATTGAGTACTGCTAACATCTGTATCCTTATTTCCATGATCGTTTATATGATCATCGTCCTGCAGATCGGCGTCGACTGTTCCAAGAAGAACAAGACGACCGACGACTTTTATCTTGGCGGACGCCATCTCGGACCGTATGTGACGGCGATGAGCGCCGAAGCTTCCGATATGAGCAGCTGGCTCCTGATGGGGCTGCCCGGCGTCGCTTACTTAAGCGGTGTCGCGGATGCCGGATGGACCGCCATCGGTCTTGCCGTCGGGACGTATTTGAACTGGCTGTTCGTCGCGAAACGTATCCGGTCCTATTCCAGCAAAATCAACGCGATCACGATTCCGGACTTTTTCTCAAAACGGTTTCATGATGACAAGAACGTTCTGACAGCGATCGCAGCCATTGTGATCCTGATCTTCTTCGTTCCGTATACTGCTTCCGGATTTGCCGCCTGCGGCAAGCTCTTCAACAGTCTTCTCGGCACGAATTACGTGGCTTCCATGATTATTTCCGGCGCTGTGATCGTCATCTATACTACAATGGGCGGCTTTCTGGCCGCTTCTACGACGGATTTCGTACAGAGCATCATTATGACGATCGCTTTGATCACGATCGTCTTCTTTGGAATCTCGGTCGCCGGCGGGCTTGACAATGTAGTCGCGAATGCGCGCGCGCTGCCGGGATATCTCTCCATGTCCCTGACGCATAACGCGGAAACGAATACGGCCGGCTCTTACGGCATCATTACGATCATTTCGACGGCAGCCTGGGGACTCGGTTATTTCGGGATGCCGCATATCCTGCTTCGGTTCATGGCAATCGAAAATAAGAACAAGCTGACACTTTCCAGACGTGTCGCAACCGTCTGGGTCGTCATTTCCATGGCCATCGCTGTCTTCATCGGCATCATCGGTTCTGCCGCTTCCGCCTTCGGATCCGTCCCGCTGCTGAAAGGAAATGCTTCCGAAACCATCATCGTTAAGTTCTCCAGTCTGCTGAGCTCATACGGTATCGTGGCTGCCCTTCTGGCCGGCGTTGTTCTGGCCGGTATTCTGGCTTCGACCATGTCGACCTCCGATTCACAGCTGCTGGCCGCGGCTTCCAGCTTTTCACAGAATCTGCTTGTCGACTGTTTCCATCTGAAGATGTCCGAGAAGAAAAAGGTTCTGATGGCGCGGCTCACGGTCGTCATCATATCTGCGATATCCATGGTCATCGCCAGAAACCCTGACAACTCTGTCTTCAAGATCGTGTCCTTTGCATGGGCCGGCTTCGGTGCTTCCTTCGGGCCTGTCATGCTGTTCGCGCTTTTCTGGAAGCGCACAAACAAGTGGGGCGCGCTTGCCGGCATGATTTCCGGCGGATCGATGATTTTCATCTGGAAGTATCTTGTCCGCCCGCTCGGCGGCATATGGAACATATATGAACTGCTGCCCGCGTTTCTTGTAAGCTGTGCCTGCATCATCCTGTTCAGTCTTCTTACAAAGGCTCCTTCCGAGGAAATCGTACGGGAATTTGAAGGCGTAAGCACTTACAAGGACTGATCCTACAGAAAGGGATGTTTTCCATGCGCATTCTCAGTATCACAGCCCAGAAGCCTGACAGTACCGGCAGCGGCATCTATCTGAAAGAACTGGTCCGGGCTTTTTCGGAACAGGGGATCACACAGGCAGTCGTCGCAGGGATTTCTCCTGCGGACAGCCCGGATTTCCCGCGGAACGTTACGTTTTTCCCTGTTTTCTATGATTCCGGTACGCTTCCCTTTCACGTCGCGGGAATGTCCGATGAGATGCCTTATCCAAGCACACGGTACTGTGATTTTACCGAAGAAATGGAATCGCAGTTTGCGTCTGCGTTTCATACTGTAATTTCACGCGCCGTGAATGAATTCAAACCGGATCTCGTGCTCTGTCACCATCTTTATCTGCTGACCGCGCTCACCCGCTCCTGGTTTCCGGAGCTGCCGGTAATCGGGATCTGCCATGGCTCCGACCTGCGTCAGTTCCGGAAGAATCTGAAGTTCCGGCCGTTCCTGACAAAGCAGCTGCGTGAGCTTAACGATGTCTGCGTCCTTCATGAAACACAGCGGTCGGAGGTTTTCAGCACATACGGGATTTCTTTGAACAAAATCCATGTAACGGGCACCGGCTATAACAGCAAGATCTTCTATGACAGACGCCTGAAAAAAGACCCGGATCAGCGCAGACTCCTGTACGCCGGGAAGCTTTCCGAGAAGAAGGGTGTATTCAGCCTGATCCGTTCCCTTGATTATCTGCCGTACGGGAAGAACGCGTTTTCCCTCCATCTTGCAGGCGGAAACGGCAGTGAATCGGAGATGGCCGTCATACGGGAGCTTTGCACACGGTCACGGTATCCCATCATGCTGCACGGTCCGCTTCGCCAGGAGGAACTTGCCGCCCTTTATAATGACTGCTCCGGTTTCGCGATTCCTTCTTTTTTTGACGGGCTTCCGCTCGTTCTCTTCGAGGCGCTCGCATGCGGGATCCCGGCGCTTTGTACGGACCTTCCCGGAATCCGGGAATGGCTTGACGCAAATGTCCCGAACCACAACGTTGTCTTCGTAACGCCGCCGCGCTTCTGCAATACAGACGAGCCGCATGATGAAGAGCTGCCTGCTTTTGAGCGGGCTCTCGCCCGTGCCGTTTTTTCCATGCTCGAGACACCGCACGCGGAGAAGCCGGATCTGCGGAACGTATCCTGGGAGCGGATCAGCCAGAAATACCTGGAAATTGCCTCCCGGCTCTGATTACTTTTCCGATTTTCTGTGCTATAATAGCTGTAATGCGTTCAACACCAGCAAACATATGGAGGTCAGAATCATGAAGAAAATCATTATTGTGGATTCCAGTCCGCGCAAGGGCGGCAACTGCGATGTCATCACGGATAAACTCTGTGAGTCGATCCATGATGCGGAAGTAGAAGTTTTTAAACTCAGGGAAACAACCGTAAATCCATGCCACGGCTGCAACGCGTGCAAAGGCAAAGAGAAAGCTTCCTGTGTCCAGAAGGATGACTTTGGGAGCCTGATCCCGTGGATCGATTCCTGCGACGCGCTTGTACTCGTCTCTCCTGTCTATTTCGGGCAGCTAAACGGTCCTGCCAAGACTTTTATTGACCGTACGTACTGCTTCTTTGACCCGTCGAAACCGGCCGGAAACAATGCATCGGCGCGCGGCAAGAAGGGCGCTGTCATCATGTGCTGCGGAGCGGGCCCGGCTGACGTTTATTCGAAGGTCGCGGAAAGCACGGCAAAGTGCTTCTCCAACTTCGGCGTCGACGATTCGAGAGTCTTCGTAGGCGGCGGTGTAAACACACCCGGAAGCTTTAAGGATCATGCGGATTACATGAAGGCGGTCGGCGATATTGCCGAATGGCTTTCCGAATAGGAAGAAATCAAGAACCCCTGCTTTGCGGCAGGGGTTTTTTGAATCAGGATAGAAGTGTAAAGTGGTTCTTGTCAAATTTCAGAACATGTTCGTCCCGCAGCCGGCACAGCTCGTTCGACATGGCGCTTCGGTCGACGGAGAGAAAATCCGCAAGCTGCTGACGGTTGAACGGAATGTCAAATGTACCGGACTTTACACGCTGCGACTCGGCCGACAAGTATGACATCAGCTTCTCCCGCGTCGTTCGCTGGGAAAGAAACGTGATTTTGCTGCTCATGAACAGATTCCGGGAAGCAACGAGCGACAGCAGGTTCCGGATCATCATCGAATGAAAAACACACGCATTCGTACACGTTGTCAGTACCTTCGCTACTTTCATCTCAAGAACGGACGTCTGCCCCACAGTCCGCACCGTTACACCCAGCATCGCATCCGGTACACAGGCATAGCTTTCGGCAAACGTCTCTCCCGGACCGATCACGGTCACAATGTTTCTGTTTCCCCAGTAATCGTCCTTTTCAATCGTGACGTTCCCTTCCAGCACAAGGCCGATCGAATCTACCGGTTCTCCGGCCGTAAGGATTTCCTCATTCTTCCCGTACGTTCGTTTTTCAGCCGCCAGACAATTCAGAAGGGCGCTGGCGTCTTTTCTGCTGATGTCCTTGAAAATCACGCACTGCCCGATCGTATCAAGCTCTTGTTCTGTAATGCCGGAACATTCTTTCATTTTATTCTTCTCCCATCGTATCCGGGCAGCACACCCGGCCGTATACGTCCGAAACGGGCCGGCTGCAAAGTGCCACGACTCTTCCGATAAAAATCATGCTGCAGACCGTTCCGATCCCGATCCCGATCAGGTGCCCCGTGAAAATCAGGCCGATCACAGCAGATACGGCGATACAGGTAACGTCAAAAACATTCTTGCCGAATCCAAAGCCCTTCTTCAGCTTCTCTCCCAGTACGTACGCAAGCGCGTCCGCCGGGTTCGCGATCAAATGCATGCCGACCGTGACGGCAGCTCCGATCCCCGTCAGAACGATCGCCAGAACAAGCAGCAGGACCTGCTGCGGTACGCTCTGCGCGTCCGGAATAACGGTATCGAAAAGTCCGATAAAAAAGCTTGTTACCATACTTACCAGGATCTGCAGAAACTGCCGCTTTTCAAATTTCTTGCCAAGCAGGATCCACTGAAGCAGGATATACAGAAGATAGCAGAGAAACGTCATGGTTCCAAGCAGGATCCCTGTGATGTGCGTGATACAGTATGCCACCGAAATGATCGGGGAAACACCGAGTCCGGTCTTCGTATTCAAGGTTATGCCAAGAGCAAGGACAATGAGGCCGAGCAGAAAAATCCCGACTCTTAAAAGCATTTGCTCCAGCCGCAGTTTTTGCATACCGCGCATCCCCCTTCATGGGCAAGCGGCTGTCCGCATTCCGGACAAATGACTTTTTCTTTAACATTGTCTTCTGCTTCCGGCTCCTTGTCGTTTCTGTGCTCGACGATCCGGCCCTCTTCCAGGTCTTTTTTCATTTCCTTGTACATGTCAAGCAGCGCGTTCCCGACTGCCATCGGGCAGCACGCTCCCGGGCTTGTGTCGTGCTTCGTCGCGCTCCGGATCGCATAGGACGGGCAGGAGCCGCAGGAATTCAGCTGATCCACGATCGTATAAATACTGATCCCCGCGCGCGCGCTCATCGAAATCATTCTGGAAAGCCCGACCATGAACTGATTGCAGCCTCCCGTCGAACCTTTGCTTAAGTACGCTTCCAGCAGCGCGCCGTTCTTCGGGTCAAACATGGCTATACAGTGCAGTGTCCCGCAGCCCGTAACAAGCTTCCGCTTCTTTCCGATCACGTCGTCCGTTACACGTACGATCTGACCTCTCGCAAGACCTTCCCCGGCGATCGTATCATTATTTTCCGTATCCGTGCCTGCCGTAAGGACCGCATTTCTGCGGCAGCCGTCGCGGAACAGGGTAACGCCCTTGAGGCCCTTCTGATACGCGTACGTATACAGATTCATCACGTCATCGACCGTAAACGCGTTCGAAACATTTACCGTCGAAGAAATCGAAGCGTCAATATGCTTCTGCCATACGGCCTGCATATTGATACGCTGCTTATAGTCAATATCCATGGAAGTGACGAAATACTCCGGCAGCTCGCTGTCGTCGGCAAGACCATGTTCGTCCATATACTGTCTGACAATGCTCGTGTAAACCTTATAAAAGACCTCTTTTCCGTTCAGCGATTCTGTCTTTCGTGTGAAAGAATTGGCGTAGATCGGCTCAATTCCGCCGCTGATGCCCAGCATCGTTGAAATCGTACCGGTCGGCGCAATCGTCAGAAGCTGCGAATTCCGCATCCCGTACTTCTCGACGAGTGCCTTTGTTTCCTCCGACGCATTCAGCTTGAAATACGGCGTCGAAACGACCGCTTTGACGTCACACTTCGGATACGGCCCTCTGCTCTTTGCCAGCAGCGCAGACTGCGCGATCGCGGCATCCGCCATGACCGCCCCGATCTTATCGCACAGATCAACGGATGACTTCGAGCCGTATTTCAGCCCCATCTTGATCAGCATATCGGCAAGTCCCATGATGCCGAGCCCGATCTGCCGCCAGTCACGAACGCTTTCCTGCTGCTCCTCAAGCGGATGCATCGTAAGCCCTTCCTCAAGGATGTCGTTCAGTCCGGTCACGCAGATCCCTATATCCTTACGGAATGTTTCCGTATCAAATACCGCTTTCTTTGTAAATGGATCCTTCACGTAGGCAGACAGGTTGATGCTGCCGAGAAGACAGCTTCCGCCTGCCGGAAGCGGCTCTTCCCCGCACGGATTTGTACCCGCGTACGAAAAATCCTTCGTATTGCTTAAAAGATTCCAGGAAGTGATGTGATCCCAGAAAAGTGCCCCCGGTTCCGCGAAATCCCAGTTCGTCTCCGCCATCAGACGGAAAAGAGCACGCGCGCTTACCGTCTTTGTGATCTTCTGGCCTGTCACTTCCCGCGTGTAATGAAGGGTAAACGGCTTGTTGGCAATCACATCATCCATGAATTCATTGCTGATGCGGACAGAAATATTCGCCTTCGTCACACGGCTCAAATCCGTTTTGATCCGGATAAAGTCTTCGATGTCCGGATGAGAACAGTCCATGGAAATCATCAATGCGCCGCGCCGCCCGTTCTGACCGATCAGCTGTGTCACAAGACTGTAAAGATCCATGAAAGAGATCGCACCGGAAGTCTCCTGCGCCGCGTTGTTGATTTTGGCACCCTTCGGCGAAAGCCTGCTGATATCGACGCCGCAGCCGCCGCCGTAGCTGTATGTGCGCGCCAGCTTCTTGGCACATTCAAAGATACTCTCGATATTGTCTTCCGGAGGCGAGACGACGTAACAGTTGCTGAGCGTAACCTTTCGTCCCCTGTATTCCAGCCCGCGGTTCGCCATGATGCGCCCGCCCGGAAGGAATTTATGTTCCTCGACAAGACGGCGGACATCCTTATTTCCGCCGCTGATGCGGTCCAGCGATTTGTCGAAGTTCTCCTTGTCAGACCTGTATTTCTTTGTAAAAATATCGATGCCGATCTTGTTGTCTTTTCCAAGCCACTCTTTCAGTTCCATTTCATTCTCCTTATTCTTTTATTCATTCTCCTGCGGTTTTTCGAATTCCGCCGCTATATCACGAAGCAGTTCCCGAATCGGAAGATGCTGCGGACACGATTTTTCGCACTGGCCGCAGCCGATACAGTCAGACGCTTTCCCGCCGCGCTGCGAATGCATATAATAAAACCAGCCGCTGTTAAAATCGTTGAACTGTTTCTTCGCGTTCATGCACGAGAAAAATTCCGGGATATCGATCTGCTTCGGGCAGCCTGACGTACAGTAACGGCAGGCTGTACACGGAATAAGCTTCTGGGAAAGGAAAATATCCCGCACCTTTCCAACCGCCTCCAGCTCCTTGGCGGAAAGCTTCCGAAAGTTCTTCATAAACCGGATGTTGTCGCGAAGCTGCTCTATTGTACTCATACCGGACAGCACCATGGCAATCCCGTCAAAGCCTGCGGCAAAGCGGATCGCGTAAGACGCGGGGCTTTGCTCCGGTTTTCCGTCCTCTTGCCCGAGCGCAGCAAAGACCGCTCTGGCCTCGCCCGGCAGGTTCACGAGACTCCCGCCTTTTATCGGTTCCATGACGAATACGGGCTTATGATGCTTCCGGCACGTTTCATAACAAAGCCGGCTTTCGATGCCGGAATCCTCATAATCCACGTAGTTGAACTGGAGCTGGACAACTTCGATTCCCGGCTGTTCCGTAAGGATCCGGTCAAGGACGGCTGCCTTGTCATGAAAAGAAATGCCGAAATGGCGGATCTTCCCCTCCTTCTTCATCTGCAGGGCTGTCTCGTACGCGTGCATCTTCTTGAACTTCTCATATACTTCCGCATACTGCGCGTGCATCAGATAGAAATCAAAATAATCGACGCCGCAAAGCTCCAGCTGCTTTTCCATAAAAGGCCGGATCTCTTCTTCCTTGCTGAAATAGCTTGTCGTAAGCTTGTCGGTCAGCACATAGCTTTCCCGCGGATACCGGTCCGTCAGACATGCTTTCACGGCAGGCTCGCTCTCCGTGTCCATATATCCATGAGCCGTGTCAAAATAGTGAAAACCTGCCTTCATGAATACATCCACCATATCCCGGAACTGATCCAGATCGACATGACCGTCTTTTACCGGAAGCCGCATCGTCCCAAAACCAAAATTCTCTGTGATCTCATCGAAATACTGCTCCATGGCCGCACATCCTTTCCTATGCACATTCTTCATCGCTGTCTTAATTTAAGTTCAGCAGCCCGGACAGTCCGTTCTGCTTTACCGTATCTCTGTAATAACCGAGTTCCTCGCTGATGATCCCGTCGATCATCTTCATCCCCAGAAGTTCGACGGGCGCCTTGTCATCCGTCAGGACATGCGTGCCTCCCTGATATGATTTCATATCGGCGGCGATGCTTCCCAGCAGAGCGGAAAGCGGACGATCGCTTACCGACGCCGTCCCGCTCCGGAGCTTTGATGAGAAATCCGCCCCGCCTTTCACCGCATAGACTTCTCGGTTCGTCGCGTCGTTCACATCGACCGTATAGACGGACGGGAAGACCGATGCGATCGTATCTTCCAGATATTCATTGATGCTTCCCGCCTCTTCCGAACGCATATTCATATTGACGACCATGACGCCGCTGTCGGAAAGATGATCCCGGACAAGCCGGAAAAATTCTGCGGTCGACATCTGAAACGGGATCGTGATGTCTGCGTATGCATCGATCACGATCACATCATACTTCCTGTCGACAGCGGACAGATACGCACGTCCGTCGTACGTATAGGTAGGGACATCCTGCGGATAATCAAAATACTTCCCGGCAAGCTCCGTGATCTTCCCGTCGATTTCTACCGCTTCGACCGGCGAATCCGGAAAATATCTGCGGCACTGACTGACAAACGTTCCCGTTCCGTTGCCGAGCATCAGGATACTGACGGGAGATGACGCGCCGCCGCAGGCAGCCGGTCCTGCAAGATCGTAATCATAGAACATGCCTGTCAGGCCGCCGTCCTTCATCATGATCGACTGCACGCCGAAAAGCACATTCGTGGAAAAAATCACCGAGTTCTCCGTATCCTTAACCTGCAGATAATTATAAACCGATTCTCCTTCATAAAGTAAATGCTTCTCCCAAAAAGCAAAGCTGTCCGAATTTCCGAAGACCGACGCGAAACAGAACATTCCCGCGGAAACAGCACAAAGCGTTCTTCTTGTCTTCCTGCCTGCGAAATATACGAGGCCGAGTACAAGCAGGATGCCGGAAAAAATCAGGAATGTAACGGCGGTCCCGACGGCCGGGATCGTCACAAACGTCGGCAGAAACGTACCGATGATGCTCCCGACGGTGTTGAACGCCCCCAGCGTGCCGACGATCCTGCCGTTATCCGTCAGACTGTCCGTCGTGTATTTGACAAGAGAAGGCGTTACGGTGCCGAGCAGAACGAGCGGAAAGACGAAAATCACCATGCAGGCGAGAAAAGCCGCGATGATGAGAAAATTCGTACTGACCGTCAGCACCAGAATGCCGGATATGCCCAGGATAATATACTTCCCGGCGACTGGGATCATCGCGATCCAGACAGCCGCGATCAATATCCGCCTGTACAGCCTGTCCGGATCCGGGTTCTTGTCGGCGCTCCTTCCGCCCCAGACATTCCCGACTGCCAGGGCAATCATGATCGTGCCGATAATGATCGTCCACACAATTTGGGATGAACTAAAATACGGGGCCAGCAAACGGCTGGCTCCGAGCTCGACTGCCATGACTGCCATGCCGGAAAAGAATTCCGTCAGATAAAGATACCACTTGTTTTTCAGGATCGATTCTTTCATAAAATAATTATAATACAGAAGTTTCCGCCGTCAAACTGTTTATTCATGCATGGAGTCCAGGAATTCCCGCATACGCTCATTTTCCGCGCGTACATCCTCCTCGAATTCCCGTGATGAAAGAAGCGCGCATCCCTGACTGCGGATTATGATCTGCTCCAGACCGTCTGAGGTAACGACTGTGATTCTGTATTTCTCCTTGTTTTCATAAGCAAATTTCTCGATATATGCGTCTGCCGTCTGCGCGGTTTTCGTATATACGACCTCGATATTGTGATACGCATACGCTTCGACCGGATGCTCTTTGATCCGGTACGCGTCAAAAACAGCTATGAGACCGCAGTGCTTCATTCCCTGATAATTGCTCAAAATGTCGAGCAGCTTCCCGCGCGCCGCGTCAATATTCTCTGCCGCAAGGGAAGCAAGTCCCTCCCATGCAAAGATCACATTGTAGCCGTCGACAAGGATCATTTCGTCCCGCCTGTCCGTATATATCGTCCGCTTTGCCGGAGCCGCCGTGTTTCCGGGTTTCTTCTCATTCCGGGAATAGTGCCATTTCCCGCCCTTTGCTCCGTTCTCCCTGCGATTCGAGGAGCCTGTCCGCATCAGGATCGCATCGACCTCGTCCGGATCGATCCATTCGTCGAACGGCCTGCCTGCCATACCTACGTTTACCGGCACATCGGTACGCTCTTTCTTCACGGGAGCCGGACACCAGACATCCGCAGTATGCATATGCTCCTTCACTTCGTCCCACGGAACGGAAAACGAAGCTCCGTGGCCGCAGAAAACGGAGCCTGCCGGATTCTCCGTATCGCTCAGCGCATCATATCCGGCAGCATCAAGAATTTCCGCTTCATTGTGACAAAGCCCGTACCCGCAGAAGGAAAGCGAAAGACTGCCCTGTCCACCGGAATACGCGTTCACTTCGCGATAATAATCCTGCATCTCGGAGACAGGCGCTTTACCGGTAAAAACCGATGTTTCTCCGTTCTGAATGAACGCACCGTCCTGACCTGCCATTCTCTGCAGGTCATTCATCGCCCTCCCGACACATGAAGACGGTACTGTCAGCCGGTATTCGTAAAGTGGTTCCAGCAGAACGGAATGCGATTGCATCAGTCCCTGGCGGACTGCCCGGTACGTCGCTTCGCGAAAATCCCCGCCCTCCGTATGCTTCACACTGGCACGGCCGGCAGCAAGCGTGACTTTCAGATCCGTAACCGGCGATCCCGTCAGGACGCCCGGAAATTCCCGTTCCTTCAGATGCGTAAGAACAAGCTTCTGCCAGTTTGACGCCAGCATATCTTCACTGCAGGCCGCACAGACCGTAAATCCGCTGCCGCGCGGTGCGGGTTCCATCAGAAGACGGACCTCCGCGTAATGCCGGAGCGGCTCGTAATGACCGACACCTTCCACGGTATCCGTAATGGTTTCTTTATAAAGGACCGTCCCTTTGCCAAACGAAACCTCGGCACCGAACCGGCTGCGGATCAAAGCGGCAAGGATCTCTGTCTGGACCTCTCCCATGACCTCGACGTCGATCTCACGGACCGCTTTCTTCCAGACAAATGCGACCTCCGGATCTTCATCCTCAAGCTGCGTAAGGTTCGGATACAGCAGCGCCGCGTCTGTGCCCGGCGGCAGGATCAGCTGATAATGCAGGACCGGCTTCAGAAGAGGAACCGGCGCGTCCCCGCAGACACCGAGTCCTTCGCCCTGCCACGAACACGAAAGACCTGTCACGGTGCAGACCGTCCCAGGACCCGCCTCACTCACTGTCTCGAACCGTGCGCCGTTATAAATGCGTATCTGGCTCACCTTTTCCGTCCACGGTTCTTTGCGCCTGTCCGTCCCTTTCAGCGTATCCCGGACTTTCAGGCTTCCGCCTTCGATCTTCATATGTGTAAGCCGAGTCCCCTGCTCATCCCGGGACACCTTGAAAACCTTCGCGCCGAACCGTTCCCGGTATACCGGCGCGCAGAAAAATTTCTCCATCGTTTCGGCAAGCTCCCGTATGCCCTCGAGCTTCAGCGCCGAGCCAAAACAGCACGGAAAAAGCTTCCTTGCCCGGATCGCTTCCGCTGTCTCTTTCTGCGTAAGCTTACCCGTTTCAAGATACGTGTTCATCAGCGCTTCATCACAGGAGGCTGTTTCTTCCATCCACTCCGTTGAGCCTGGCGCCGAGAAATCGACACATTCCCCGCCGAACTCTTTTTTCAGTTCAGCCAGAAGACGCGCCTTGTCCGTTCCCGGCTGATCCATCTTGTTGACAAAAATAAAAACAGGCACCCGGTACCGTTCCAGCAGGTTCATGATCGTCCTCGTATGACTCTGGACACCTTCCGAGCCGCTGACACACAGTACCGCGTAATCCATCACCTCAAGCGTCCGTTCCGCTTCTGCCGAGAAATCAGCATGTCCCGGCGTATCAAGCAGCGTGACCGTATACTCCCCCAGGGAAAAAATCGCCTGCTTCGCGAAGATCGTGATGCCGCGTTCCTTTTCCATGGAATCCGTATCCAGAAAGGCGTCGCCGTGATCGACCCGTCCGACCGTGCGTATCGCACCGAATGTGTAGAGAAGCGCTTCCGATAAAGTTGTCTTTCCGGCATCTACGTGCGCGAGAATGCCAAGCGTCAGATTATGCATTGTCCCTTTCCCATGTAAGTATGACGATATATCATGCCTTGTTCGAAATAATGAGAACCGTAATATCGATGACCGCCATCGCGGCAGCCACTGTCACCAGCGGGACCGCACCGTCGATATAGCCGGCTTTCTCCGGCAGGTTATAGTACAGCAGATAGCAGACCATGCTTAAAACAGCAGCCGCCGCGGTCATGACGGAAAGGACAGCCGCGGTCACAAGGGTCATCTTCTCTGTTCCGTAAATTCCGCTGATAACGGCCAATTCCAGAGCCGTCCAGGCGACGATCAGTGCCAGTTCCGTCGTAACCATCCTGTGCAGCGCCAGATTCGTAATGACAAGCAGCGCGATATATACCAGGATCCCGCCCCACAAAAGTGAGTGCCCTGGAAAAAGTGACCTTGTTGTTTTCAGACTGCCAAACCCAGACTGAAAGATAAATACACTCACGATTCCGACTGCAAAAGCAGCGCCGAGAAGGAGCCTTGTAACCGTATGATTTGGCTCGGCGCCAGGCTTAAAGGCCACCAGCCACCAGGCGAGATAGAAAAGGCTGCAGAAAATCATCGTCAGATTTCCGTATAATAATTTATTCATGTGCTGCTCCACGCTTTTTATGATCAATCGTCAAATCCGGACCACACCGGCAGTCCTGTATATGTTTTCGCTTCTTCCTGCCCCCGCAGTACACGGAGTGCCCCATTTGCCAGTGCCTCCTGCTCGAACTCACCGGGATACGACACGACCGGCGCGATCCATCCGCATTTCTCACGAATCTTTTCGGCCATATCCGGGAAGCGAAGCAGCCTGCCGCTCAGCAGGATCGCGTCTACATGACCGCCGAGTGCCGCACTCATGGCGCCGATATACTTGATAATCTGATAAATCATGGCATTCCAGACCAGTGCTGCCTTCTTGTCGCCCTCGTCGACCATCGCATGGATCTTGTCAGAATCCGACGTCCCGAAATGGCTGACGAAGCCGCCTGCCTCGATACACGTCCGCATCACATCGTCAAGATCTTTTCCACGGCAATAATCGATCAAATCGGTGACCGCGATGCCGCCTGTCCTTGTTGGTGTAAACGGACCGTCCCCGCCGGAAGCATCGTTCGCATCGATGATCCTGCCGTGCTCGTGCGCCGTGACCGATATTCCGCCGTCGATATGGCAGACGACGAAATTGCAGTCCTCATACCTGCGTCCCATGACGGCCGCGTGATGGATCGCCGTTTCTTTCAGATTCAGGACATGCATCTTCGCTTTCCGGTAAACACCGGAAATCCCCGTCACCCGCGCGAGATCGCAAAGCTCATCTACGATCGGCGGATTGACCGTCAGCATTCTTCCGCCGTATTCATTATGAATGATCTCCGCCATCTGTACGCCCAAATTGGACGGATGATGAAGACCGCCCTTGGCCGCTTTCGTATCCTCGATCAGCTTCCTGTCGACCGTATAGACGCCGCCTTCCATTGAATACGCGCCGCCGCCCCTGGCCACAACAACATCCAGATCACTTAAATCCGTATGGTTGTCGGAAAGAAACTTCTCGACATCCCGCATCCGAAGCGGCAGCTGATCGTTGATGCAGCTGAATTTCAAAAGCTCCGGCGCAAAATGATTGATGCACGTTTCAAAGCAACATTTCTCATCTTCAAAAAGCGCCAGCTTCGTCGACGTTGAGCCTGGATTGATAACAAAAATTTTAAAAGGTTTCATTTCTTCACATCCGCTTTCTTTTATTATTTCCGATTTACCGAACCATTACTGTCCGGTCTTTTGAACGAGCACGGGACACCTGCCTGGCATTTTCCGCAGCCGTACCGCGGAGAAAAGCGCTGTTCCATTCTGTCGAGATACTGCGCACACTTCACATGATCCTTTCCAGAGCCCTTTGAAATTGCCCCTGCCGGGCACCGTCCGGCACATGCCCCGCACAGGATGCAGTACTCGTATATCTCCTTGTACTTTCTCACATCCGGCTTGAAATACGCATCCGTCACAATACTTACAAGTCTCCCGGCCATTCCTTTTTCCGTTATGATCCCGCGTGAAAGTCCGAACGTGCCAAGACCGCACAAGAAGGCCACATGACGCTCCGACCAGCTGCTCGTGAAGTTCTTCCCGTGCCACGCATCGGAAAGAGGCAGCGTACCGCCCGAAACCGACCGGAAACGCTCGTCCTGACACGGCACGACTGCTTTGTAGTTTTCTTTCCGCAAAAGACCGGCAAGATACCGGCCTGCTTCCGCGATAAACTGCTGTCCCTCGATCCTGCCGTACAGCCACAGCTTCGAAGGCACTGTTCCCCCGCTGTTGCTCTCCCGGACTGCTTCCGTAAACGGAAAGAAGAGACTGATCACAGAGCGTGCTCCCGGGAGCCATTCCTCCGGCATCATGAATTGTGCTCCTACCGCCTCCGGCACCCGAAACGCCGCAAACAACTCGTCATCTGCCGCGCCGATACCGATCAGCGGACTGTCAAAAAAGCGCTGTCCGTCTTCACACGCGCACTCGTCCGGGATCCGGTTGCTCCGGGAAGTAAAGACAAAATCATCTGTCCTCTGCCGCAATAAAACAGCATCCATTCTCATCACCTGCCATAAAAACATATATGATCAGAATATCACTTTTCCGGCGCGTTTAAAAGTCCGTTTTCCTGCCGAAACTTCTTCCCACAGATTCTTTAAATATTGTACAATGAAAAAAAGGAGGACTGTACATGCAGACGATCTACAAGAACGGAACGATCATTACAATGAGCTCACATCCCGCCGCCGAAGCGGTGCTGACCGAAGACGGAACCATCAAAGTTATCGGAAGCCTGCAGAAAATCCAGAATATTTCTTCCGGTGCCGATATTGTTGACCTTCAGGGCTGCACGATGCTGCCCGCTTTCATCGACCCGCACAGTCATTTTTCTTCGTATGCCGGCTCTTTCCTGCAGGTTTGCCTTACCGACAGCGCCGGCTTTGACGAAATAGCAGAGCGGATCCGGCAATTCATCAGCCGGAATAAGATCAAGCCGGGTGAATGGGTCATAGCAAACGGCTACGATCACAATACCTTGGCCGAGAAGTGCCATCCGCCGCTCGCGCTTCTCGACGCGTGTGCCCCGGACAATCCGCTGATCCTGCAGCATGCTTCCGGTCACATGGGCGTTTTCAACAGCCGCGCGCTTTCGTCTCTTGGCGTCACCGCTTCTACGCCTTCTCCGGAGGGCGGACGGATCGAAACCTCCGGCGGACATCTTACGGGACGTATGGAGGAAAACGCTTTCTTCACATACATGAAAAAAGCACCGATGCCGGACGGGAGGGCTTTTCTCGATGCTTACCAAAAAGCACAGAACAGCTATGCTTCCTATGGAATCACCTCGATCCAGGAAGGAATGACGGTACGCCAGATGATCCCGCTGTACCGGAATCTGATTCAGAATGACCTTTTGTACCTCGACCTGACCGCTTACGCATCTATGCCGGACGCTCAGGAATTGTACGATGCTTTCCCGGACGCAGACGGACGGTACGACGGTCATCTGCGCCTCGGCGGTCTGAAGATTTTTCTCGACGGGTCTCCGCAGGGCAGAACGGCCTGGATGCGGACTCCGTACCTCGGCCAGGAGCCGGCATACTGCGGATACGGCACCATGAAGGATGAAGACGTCCTGGCAGCTCTGGAATACGCCGTTTTGCATCACCGCCAGATCCTCGCACACTGCAACGGCGACGCAGCCGCGCAGCAGTATATCGACGCAGCCCGCATTGTAACGGAAAGCGGCAGCGATCTCGCTTCCCTTCGCCCTGTTATGATCCACGCACAGCTGCTCGGCACAGATCAGCTTCCGCAGATCAGGGAACTGGGAATCATCCCATCGTTTTTCGCAGCCCATGTTTTCCACTGGGGCGATATCCATATCCGGAATTTCGGTTTCGAACGGGCTTCGAAGATCAGCCCGGCTGCTTCCGCGCTGCAAAATAATATTCTCTTTACCTTCCATCAGGATACGCCGGTCATCGAGCCGAATATGCTTGAAACCGTCTGGTGTGCCGTGAACCGGCTCACAAAGAACGGCGTGCTTCTCGGAGCCGGCGAACGGATTTCCGTAACGGAAGCCCTGAAAGCTGTAACAATCAACGCAGCATACCAGTACTTCGACGAATCCGTCAAAGGAAGCATTGAGCCCGGAAAATACGCTGATTTTGTAATTCTGGACGAAAACCCTCTTGCAGTTCCGCCTGGGAAAATCCGTGACATCCGTGTTTTGAAAACAATCAAGCACGGAAACGTGATTTTTGAAGGCGACTGAATAAACGTATTTCTACAGAAAGGAGCAAAAGGAATGAGGAAATTTATCTGCAGCATCTGCGGCTACACGTATGATGAAGCCAAAGGCATCCCGGACGCGGGGATCGCGCCGGGAACATTGTGGGAAGATCTCCCGGCAGACTGGAAATGTCCGCTTTGCGGCGCTCCAAAATCTGCTTTCAGAGAGGCAGGTTCCGAATCGCCTGTTCCAAAAGCTTCCGCCGTTATGGAAGCTTCCCCCGACATGAAAGAACTTACTCCGCTTGAAATGAGCGCTCTCTGCTCAAATCTCGCACGCGGCTGTGAAAAGCAGTATAAGAACGAAGAGGCCGCTTTGTTCACGGAGCTTGCTCAATATTTTAAAGGTGCTGCCGCACCGGCCGCGGATCCTGAAACGGAGAAGCTGGTCGGCCTGATCGACCGTGACTTAAACGAGCGCTTTCCTGCCGCAAAAGCTGCAGCGGGCGAAGGTTCGAAAGACCGCGGTGCCCTGCGGGCGCTTACATGGAGTGAAAAAGTAACGAATATCCAGAAGGCTCTTTTGGAACGGTACAAGAAGGAGGGCAGCGCCCTGACAGAAAATACCGGCGTCTGGGTATGCACGATCTGCGGATTCATATACATCGGCAGCGAACCGCCTGCACTTTGCCCTGTCTGCAAGGTCCCTGCCTGGAAATTTGAGAAAATCGAAGGGAGGTCGTTATAATGTCAGAATTATTTGCCGTAAGAACGATCCGTCTCTGCACGAAGGACTGTCTCTGCCTGTATGTCTGCCCTACCGGCGCCACCGATACGGAAAACAGTATCATCGACGTTTCGAAATGTATCGGCTGTGGGAAATGCGCATCATCCTGCCCGTCCGGTGCGATCTCCATGGTCCCGAAGGAACTGCCGCCTCAGCAGAAGCACAGTGAGCAGGTAACGGCGGCGATGAACGCGCTGCTTCGCTCCAAGTCAGAAGAGGAAAGCATCGCTGCGGGCCTTGACGGTGTACTTGCCGCGGCCATCGAAAAATCCTGCCGCATCGAAGCGGAAGACATCGTCCGCGAAGCCGGCTATATGCTGCCGCAGAGCCAGAATGCCCGCGCATTTCTGAAGAAGCTAATCGAGAATCCTCCGGCAGAGGATTTCCCGAAAGCCGCGGCAGAGAAGCTGCTTTCACTGCTTCCCGGCAACGACTGATTTACCAGATCCCCATCACATGCTGCATAGCGAGGCTTACAGCTGTGATGGCTGCCCAGCAGACCGCGCCGAGAAGGATCGGCTTGCCGCCTGATCTTACAAGCTTTACAATATCCGTATTCAGACCGATCGCGGCCATTGCCATAACAATAAAGAACTTGCTCATTTCCTTAAAGGGCTGATAAAAGCTGCCGGAAAGACCGAATGTCCCGGTAACCGTCGTGATGACGGATGCCGCAATAAACCCGAGGATAAACATCGGGAAGATCCGACTGAATTTCACCGTGCCGGATGTGACATTCGCGTCTTTCTCAGCTTTTTTTGCTCTGTAAATGCCCAGAAAAAGTGTGATCGGAATGATTGCCAGCGTCCGCGTAAGCTTTACTGTCACCGCTTTGTCAAGCGTTGCGGAGCCGAGTGACCACATACTGTCCCACGTTGAAGCAGCAGCCGTGACGGAGGATGTGTCGTTCACAGCGGTTCCGGCAAAGATTCCGAAGGCTTCTCCGGAATGCGTGCTGAATCCGATCGCCTGCCCGAGAATCGGAAAAAAGATCGCCGCGAGCACATTGAAAAAGAAAATCACCGATATGGCCTGTGCAACCTCGGAATCATCCGCGTCGATCACCGGTGCCGTCGCCGCAACGGCAGATCCGCCGCAGATCGAAGAGCCGACGCCGATCAGCGTCGAAATATTCGCCGGGATCCGCATGACCTTATGAAGAATGAACGCTGTGACAAGCGATACGGTAATCGTACAGACGATGATCGGCAGCGACTGGCTGCCCGTCTTCAGAACAACGCCTAAATTCAGGCCGAAGCCAAGCAGGATGACTGCCCACTGCAGGATCTTCTTTGATACAAAGCTGATCCCGGAATTCAATCCGGAACGGTCTTTCAGGAAAATTCCCAGAACCATGCCGGCGATAATAGCGATGATCGCGCCTCCGACGATGGGAAACCGTTTTCCCAGCAAGAAAGCCGGTACCGCCACGGCAAGGCTGACCAGAATGCCCGGACTATTCTTCTTTACCCAATTCATGATGTTTTTCTCCTCCCTCAAATGCCTTATCATCTTACATTCTTTACCTTATCATGATTTTATGATAAAATAAAATTATATATTTTTATTAAATCATAAAATTATCTTATCTTAAAGGCATTATACAAAGGAGAAAACCATGCTTGATTACCGTGTCCGTACATTTCTTACCGTCTGCGAAGAGGGAAGCTACACGAAAGCCGCAGATGTTCTTCACGTCACACAGCCGGCCGTTACGCAGCACATTCATTTTCTGGAAGATTACTATGGCACAAAGCTGATCCTTACCGACGGACGGAAGCTGCGCCTGACGCCGGAAGCGGAAACACTGAAGACTGCCCTCGCCGCGTTTGAGAATGATGAGAAGCACCTGATCGACATTCTGCGCCGCCGGGATGGCTCGAAGAAAGCCCTCTCGTTCGGCGTAACCGTCACGATCGGCGAATTTGTAATCGCCAGGCCGCTTTCCGCCTTTCTGAAGAGCCATGACAATTACGACATCCGGATCGTCATCACGAATACGAAAGTCCTCCTCGATAAACTCCGTTCCGGCGAAATACAGATCGCACTGGTAGAAGGATATTTTCAGAGAAAAGAATTCGACTCCGATGTGTACCGCGCAGACCGCTTCATACCAGTCGCTTCTGTACGATACCCCTTTCGCCGGAAACCGTCCCGCCTCCGGGATCTTTTTCAGGAACGCCTCCTCGTCCGGGAACCCGGCTCCGGAACGCGTGAAATCCTGGAAAAAAGCCTCGGCGCGCGCGGCTTTCGTATGTCGGACTTCACGTCACAGACCGAAATCAACAGTATCTATACGATTATCCAGTTTCTAAAGGAATCGATCGGCATTTCATTTCTCTATGAATCAGCCGTACGCGAAGAAATCAACGCAGGCAGTCTTTGTGAAATACCGCTGGAAGATTTCTCGATGTTCCATGACTTCAGCTTTCTCTGGAACCGGGGAAGTATTTTCAGCGGCGAGTACCGCCGCTTCTGTGAAGGACTGAAGCAAATACAAAGCACATCCCTTTAGATGACTTGAAAGGATGTCCATTTCCGCGAGCGGTACCTGCAGTGGAACAGAACGCCGCGGATCGTAAGGTCGACACCCATGCCCCAGGCGATTCCCATGACGCCCATATTGAGGTACAGGCTCAGCACCGTGGAAACAAGCAGTCTTACAGCAACGGTCAGGACGATCGAAACGATCATCGTATACCGCACGTCTCCCGCGGCACGCAGGCCATTTCCAAGCGGGCCCGCAAACGGGTACGAAATGCTGTTGAACAGATTATTTACAAGCACCATCCAAATCACCAGGTGCTTCGTCTCCGGTGAAATCGCGTAAAAACACATAAGAAGCGGCGTAAGCGCAAAGATCAGTCCGTTCCACATGCCCGACAGGACCAGCGTGATCTTCATCAGCTTTTTAAAATAAAAATCCGCGCTGTCCGTATCGCCTGAGCCCATGCACTGCCCGATCACCGTCGTAAACGCCGGCCCCATGGCAAGCCCGGCGATCGAAGCCAGCGACCAGATACTCTGTGCGACTCCGTTCGCGGCGATCTGATACGTTCCGAAGAGTGCGGCCAGACTGCTCAGCGCCACCTTCACCAGCTGATGGACCCCGTTTTCGACGCCGTTTGGAACCGCGATTCCAAGCACACGCTTCATCAAATCTGCGTTCCACCGTAAAACCCACTTCAGGCGGTACCGCACCGCCGTTCTGTCGCTGAAGCAGTATTTCGTAATGACCGCGGCGGCAAAAGCCCTTGAAATCAGAGACGGATACGCGACGCCCGCCACACCGGCATGAAATACGAATACACCGATCACATTTCCGACTATATTGATCCCGTTCGCCGCAGCGGAAATCTTCATCGGCGTACTTGTTTTTCCGACGCTTCGATACAGCGCCGCACCGGCATCATAGACCGCGACAGCCGGATAAGAATACGCCGAAATCCGCAGATACGTCACACATGCGTCCATGACAGGACGTTCCACGTTTCCAAACAGGAGCGTCAGAAGCGGACGGCCAAACAGAAGTGTCAGGACAGAAAGAACAACAGAGCTCACCGCAGAGATAAGCAGCAGCTGACTCGATGCCTCGCCGGCTTTGTCCGTGGATTTCCGTCCTATGTACTGGCTGATCACGACGGCTCCGCCCGAAGCAAGCGCCGTAAAGAGATAAATCAAAACCGTGTTGAAGGAATTCACAAGGGAAACTCCGGAAACCGCCGCCTCACCGGCATAGCTCACCACGACCGTGTCCGCGATGCCGACCGTCATGAGAAGCAGCTGTTCCAGAAGCAGCGGGATTACCAGCTGCTTCAGATCCCTGTCTGTAAACATATCATACGTTTTACTGTTCATTCAGAAGCTTCCTTGTCATCACACCGAACACCTGCGCCTTCTTAGCGCCCGGCTGATCCTCTTCCTGCCATACCCCGATCAGGCCGTACATCAGAAAATGCGCGGTGATAGAAGGCTGCTGCTGCTTAAGCTTTCCCTCACCGACAAGATATTCCAGCTCCTCTTCCACATACGGCGTCAGATACTTGCACATCCGGACCGCAAGCTGTTCATGGATCGCCTCGTTGCCCGTCTTATGGAAGAAATCATGGTACCGGCCGTTCTCCTCCGGTTCCAGAAGCAGACTCATGATCCTGTCAAGCCTGTCCGCAATCGATTTCCCTCTGTCATGGAGGATCACAAGAAAAGGCAGACAGCACTCCTTCGTATACTCGTCCATCACTGCTTCGAGGAGTACCTGCTTCGATGCAAAATAACGATAGCAAAGGCCTTTGACCACGTGCAGTTCTCCGGCGATATCCTCCAGTGATGTGTTCTCGTATCCATTCTCATAAAACAGCCGCATTGCCGTTTCCAGTATCTGTTTCTTCCGGATCTCCGGATCGGAAACTCTTCTCATATGACCGCCTCCTGTCATCCGACACAATCATAATCGCTTATTGAACAAAAGTCAATAAGAAGTCAGAAAAGAATCCGGCTGCTTTTTCCTGTCATACTTCTTGAAGAAACACCTTGATCTCGATCCGAACCCACTTATTCCGTACCTCTTTGGCGGATATCTTTCCGAACAGCAGCTTCCCGGCATCCATGAGCCTTGCAAACACCACGTTGTCCTTCTGCGGCACGTATCCGATTTTGACGCCGTCCGCGTTCTTGATCAGAATCGCTTCCGGATCGTAAGGATTGTCCGGCTCCCGGAAAAAACTCAGCCGTTCGTCTGTCCGAAGATTCGGCTCCAGCTCCAGGATTCCCTCTATATGGCTTGTTCCGGCGACGATCGTATCAAAAAGAAAAATATCCCGTTCAAACGGTTTCGTCTCGGATAATGCACCGCCTTTTCCGTGGAGCACACGGATTATATCCTGCTGGCCGCCGCCCCTTCCTTCCAGTTCATCCATTTTCCTGCCCTTTCAGCATTCCCTGCAGTCTCGTTCGGTACATCTCCTCCGAATCCCGGTACGCTTTACACTGTTCCGTAAGCTCTTGTCTCCGCTGTCTGATCTTTTCCGGATCCTCCAGGAGCTCTTTCATCGTATACGGATATTCTTCTTTGATCGCGGCAATATCCGCATTCAGCCGGTCGAGCAGTTTCCGAAGGCGGTCTTCTTCTTTCCGCATCAGCACTGCCGCCTCCGGCGACATCTCCGGCAGAACCGGTTCCGTGATCATGTCCGCGACCGCCCGGAGCGTCGTCAGATCGCCGTTCTCATACGCGGACACCGAACGGTAAAACAAATTCAGCTGATCTTCCGTTATATCCGGATTCAGATCCGGATGGAGCGATTTTACGATCTTCCTGTATAGCTGCTTGATCTCTTTCGTCTCCTCAAATGTCAGCGTCGTAGCATGACTGCGCAGGATCGCTTCGTTCATATTGTTGATCTGCTCTTCCAGGCACTGCTGATACTCCGCGAATTCTTCATCCAGAACCGCTTCGATCGCGGACAGGTCGATCTTCTCCTGCCGGTTGATGTTTGCCTGCACAAGCTCGATCTTTCGTTTCATGCGCAGCATGCCGCACTGCTCTTTGTATACCTTATATTCCAGGCCGCCCAGCTTCATCATATATTCTGTTTCGATATTCTTGCAGATCACATACTTCAGTTCGTCCCGTTCAAGGACCAGCATCGACAATTCTGTGTGAAGCTTCTTCAGACAGCCTGCCAGTTCATCGTATTCCGATGAGGAACTACCTTCCGCAGCCGTTATCTCATTCATATAAAAGCCTCTCGCTCATTACCTGACAAACATTTCATAAATTGATTATAATAAACTGTTCAGCAAATTGCAACTTGCGCCATCTTTATCTGACTGCCGCTTTCTTCTTATTTCTGTGAATATCCGAAAGTGTAAAGGAATAAATCACCATTGCGAGAAAGCATGTAAAGCTGCTGAACATATATGTTGCGGGATATCCGATCCGTTCTGTCATAAAACCGGCTGCCGTGCTTCCCAGCGCGAGCCCTAAATCGCACGCTCCGTTAAACGCGGCCGTAGCAGTACCGCGTCTTTCCTTCGAACACCGTGATATGCAGAACACGTTGATCTGCGGATTATAGGCACCGACACAGAAACCCAGAATCAGCATGGCCGCATAAAGGACAAATACATTCGGGCATTGTGCGATCATGACAAGCGCAAGAATACCGCATGCATATGCCGGATACATGACGTGATCCGGACCGCGCCTGTCGCTTATCTTTCCTGCAATAAGCCTTGATGACAGGAGACCTGCCGCATACATGGTAAAGGCAAAGCCTACATCCGTCCAGCCCTTCCGGAGCCCGTATGCGGTAAGATACACGATCACCGGCGCATAGGAATATGACATCAGAAAGCTGATAACAACCGGCAGCATCACGCCCTTTTCAAATCCCAGGTATGTCTTCGGCAGCCTTTCATCCTCTGCCCGCATCTCATGACCGCCGTTTTGCGCAAAATGATCCGGATCCGGCTTCATCATCAGCGCCAGCACGAATGATGCCGCGCAGATACACGCTGCGGTCGTAAAAAGCCGGTGAAACTGCGCGGCTGTCTCTTCCGACACAATTGCAAGAGCAGCAGCCGGGCCGAGTGCCATCGCCAGCACATTCCCGATCGTATAGTAACCCATCCCTTCCGACAGCCGTTTCGGAGGGACGATATACGATGCGGCCGTCCCGCTCGCCGTAGAAAAAACAGAATATCCGATTCCATGGATGACCCGAAACGCAGCGAGTACAATGACCGTACCGGCATAATTATGCGCGGCGCAGGCAAAAAAGCATAAAAAAGCTCCTGCCATCATCAGACGTCTGGCACCATACTTTTGAACAAGGGTCCCGTTTATGAGACGCATTCCGACAGAACCAAAATAAAAAGACGAAGTGAGCATTCCGGCGTACGCTCCGGAAGTACTTATGATACCGGCATAAACCGCAATAGAAGATGCGAAGAAATAATTTGCCCCGGAGATAAGCAGCAAGCCAATCATAAGAAGTGTAAAATCTTTCGTCCAGATCCTGTCCTTCATCGGCCTTCGCCCGGAAGTATGGCTGATTTCGCATTCCTGATCTCCGTCAGGCATGATTGTACCAGCATATCATAGCTTTCATCAGCCGTTATTTTTTTGCTGCGCATGAAGCCTTCCGACTCGAGCATGATAAACCCGTGCAGCGCGCTTCTTAAAAATCTCTGATACTGGATACTGTCTGTTTCCGATGAAACATACCGTTCGACAAGCATCTTAAGCGGACGGATCGTTTTCTGTTCTTCTTCCTTTAATTCTGTCTCGCTTGCACCGGGAAGCGCCATGATCGCGCGGTACAGTTCCGGATTTCCGTGTGCAAAATTCCTGTATGCGTGTGCGAAAGCGATAAACGCCTCATCCGCATCTTCCCTGTCGATCGCCTGTTCCAGGACTTCGCTCAGGCGCCGTGCAGCATTCTCTCCGACAGCAACGCTGATCTCCCTCACGTTTTTTACATGACTGTACAGGGAAGCCGGCTTCACATCCAGCTTCGACGCCAGTTCACGCAGCGAAAAGCGGTCATATCCCTTCTCAATGATCAGTTCCGTGGCCGCTTTACAGATAATTTCTTTTGTTATGCCTTTCTTTGCCATAATATCCGCACCTCTTTCCGTGATTCGTACGGATATTATTTTACCCTAACAGTGTTAGGATGTCAAGGATGCTTCCTTTGCCATCTCCTTATATTCATCAATCGCCGTCTGCGGCGACACGATCCGGATCTTCCCGCGGAACTGGAACACCCACCCGTAAAAAGTCGGGCTGACGGCTACATTTACCGAGGCGATAAACGTGCTGTCCGTTTCCTTTCTCGTATCGACATCTTCGCCGAAGCGATCCACGACATATTTCATCAGCGAATTCTCGCACGCAAGCTCCACGACCTCTTCTTCACCGTCGAACATCTCGAATATTTTGCGTGAATAATCCGTAACGTCAAAGTCGTCCGGCGGTGCAGCCGCTTCCGTATTCGTCACTTCCACCTTATACAGCCGGTCGACGCGGAAAGCTGTTATCTTCCCATGCTTGTCGGAATATCCCACCATATAGTAAAAATCATCGTTCCAATACAGCGCGTACGGGCTCAGTGTATACCGTTCGCCGTCGTTGCGCAGCACCTTCTGTTTGTCCCCGGTATATTCCGTGTACTGGAAAACAAGCTTCCTGTGGTCATTGATCGCATCGTTGATCGCGTCCACGATGTAATAAATGCTTTCATTGTCCGCTTTTACACGGTTCGCGGCAAATACGTGACGGTTCAGGTCAAGTGCCTGCTGTCTGCTCACCAGAGAGGAAAGCTTCCGGATCAGTTCATCGCTCTTCCTGGCCGTAATAAATCTGGAAGAAGAAACGGCATCGATCAGTAACTTCAGCTCCGGGATCTGAAAAACGCGGTCTCCCATGAAATATATATTCGGAGAACTCCTTACGACCACGATATCATAACCCATTTCGATCAGCAGATCGATATCGCTCTTCAACGTCTTGCGGTCCGCCGAAAGGCCGACGCTCCTGAAATATTCCATAATGCCGGCCGTACTCACCGCATGCGACTCATCCGTTTCTTCGGACAGCAGCTTCAGCAGATACAGCAGCCGCTTCTTCATAATACTGTCTGACATGACGTACCCTCCCGTTTCCCGGTTATTTTCCGCTTCTGCCGCAGGACTGCTGCCATCTCCAGCTGTCGCGGCACATATCCTCGAGCGTTTTCTCCGCTTTCCAGCCAAGCAGCTTTGCTGCTTTATCCGTGGAAGCATAGCACTCTGCGATATCACCCGAACGCCGGCCTGTGATCACGTACGGCACCGGGACGCCTGTGGCCTTTTCAAACGCATGAATGATCTCAAGGACACTGTAGCCGATACCTGTGCCGAGATTGATGATTTCCGTTCCCTTATGATGCTCCGCGTAAGAAAGCGCCGCGATATGTCCCTTTGCCAGATCGACGACATGGATATAATCACGGACACCCGTTCCGTCCTTCGTCGGATAGTCGTTTCCGAAAACGCTGAGTTTCTCCCGGATCCCGGCCGCCGTCTGCGTAATGTACGGCATCAGGTTGTTTGGAATCCCGTTCGGCTTCTCGCCGATCAGACCGCTCTCATCGGCTCCGATCGGATTGAAATACCGAAGGAGCATCACCGAAAGCTCCGGATCTGCCTTTGATGCATCGGTAAGGATCTGCTCGATCATATACTTCGTCCAGCCGTACGGATTCGTGCATCCGCCTGTTTTCATAGCTTCCGTAAAAGGAACGGGATTCTCCATGCCGTAAACCGTCGCGGAGGAACTGAAAATAAAGCGCTTTACACCGTGCTTCTTCATGGCCTCAAGAACCGTAAGCGTCGTATCCAGATTGTTGCGGTAATAAGCAAGCGGCTTCTGCACCGATTCGCCGACTGCCTTGAAGCCCGCGAAATGAATCACCGCGTCAATATTATTCTCCGAAAAAACACGTTCCGCCGCCTGCGCGTCTGATACGTCTGCCTTGTAAAACTTCGGTGCCCTGCCTGTGATCTTCTCCAGTCTGGAAACCATATCTTCGCTGCTGTTTGAAAGATCGTCTGCTATGACGACCTCTTTTCCTGCCTTCAATAATTCCGATGCCGTATGCGATCCGATAAAGCCGGTCCCGCCCGTTAATAATACCGCCATGCTGTATGCTCCCTTTCACGTGTACCGTTTTTTTCATTATATCATATTTCCTGTTCCTGCCGCCACATCCCTTCCTTATCCGGTAAAAAATTCCTGTACCTGCAGAAAAAGGCCGCTGTCAGAAATTCTGCAGCGGCCTCATATCCGTGTTAATCTTTTCTGTTCCTTATCTTCTGCACATTACGTTGCCCATCGTCAGAGCCATCAAAGCCTTGATCGTGTGCATTCTGTTCTCAGCCTCATCATACAGTACGGACTGCGGTCCGTCCATAACCTCGCTCGTAACTTCGATGTCACGGTCAGCAGGCATGCAGTGCATGTAGATAGCGTCTTTTGAACCAAGAGCCATTCTGCGGGAATCTACGATCCAGCCCGGGTTCTGGTTGATCATCTCAACACCGGCCTTCTCGTCATCGCCGACTGTCATGATCGGGCCCCAGCCCTTTGCATAGATGATGTCAGCGCCTTCACACGCCTCATCCATATCGTTTACGACTTCAAACTTCGAGCCGTAGCGTTCAGCATTCTGCTTTGCCATTTCAAGGACTTCCGGTCTCAGTTCGAATCCTTTCGGATGAGCCAGTGTTACATCCAGGCCAAAACGAGGCATCAATGTTACAAGGGAATGTGCCATAGACAGCGGACGCATATACTTTCCTGCGGATGTCCATGAAATCACGAATTTACGTCCCTTTAACTCGTTGTTGAATTTCTCTTTGATCGTGAAGAGATCCGCAACGGACTGTGTCGGATGCCACATATCGCACTGCATGTTGTACACAGGGATCTTGGAGTATTTGGCAAGTTCTTCCATCCATTTGTGTCCGCCTACAAGTGTATTGCGAACGCCGACGCCGTGTCCCATACGTCCGAGAACGTTGATCGTATCCTTCGGAGTCTCGCCGTGATCGATCTGTGTAGCCTTCGGTGTCAGATAGTTCGCATGACCGCCGAGCTGTGTGATGCCGCATTCAAAAGCGTTGCGTGTACGGGTGGATTCTTCAAAGAAAAGCATGAATACACTCTTGTTCTTTAAAATTTCCGTTTCCTGACCTAATAAATAGCGCATTTTCAGTTCTTCCGCTACTTTGAATAATGTCTCAAGTTCTTCATTGGTCCAGTCCTGCTCGCACAGGAAATGTTTACCCTTCATTCCAGTTTGCATGATATCCACTCCTCCATTAGATAAAAAAAACAAATTTTCCTTGAAGCAAAAAAAGCATATCATCTCAAAAATCGCTTGTCAATGATCCAGCCCTCCCGTTCCCTCAAAAATTTTGTATAACCCATAAAAAATTGTAAAACCAAAGTTTTTTTAAGAGCTGATATAATTTTTTAGGGAATGGCATCAAAACACCCTCCGGACACGTTGACTTTAAGAAATCTTCACGGTATGATTGTCGTGAAATTGAGGCAGTTATCTAATAAGTCATATTGAAGGAGGTATTCTTATGAGCAAGACAAAAGAAGAAAAACTGAAGATGATATCCGATTACATCGACAGCTCACGCGACGAAATCGTCAAATTCCTGACGGATTTCATTTCGATCAACAGCGTTACGTACCACGAAGGAGATGCTGTTCATTTCCTCGCGGATAAAATGAAAGAGTTCGGATACGATGAGGTCCGGATCGACCCGGTCGGAAACGTCGTCGGAAGAGTCGGCCACGGCAAAACCATACTGCTGTATGATTCTCACATCGACACGGTCGAAACCGGCGATCCCGCTGACTGGGGCATGGAAGACCCGCTGAAGGCAGAAATCATCGACGGCGTGATCCGCGGCCGCGGTGCTGTCGACGACAAGGGCTGCCTTTCCGGAATCACCTTCGCCGGCAAAGCTATCAAAGCGCTCGGTCTCGAGGATGATTTTACGCTGTGGATCTCCGGCTCCATTTCAGAAGAAGACGTCGAAGGTTCCTGTGTCAAGGCCATGACAGAAGAGAATCCGGACATCAAGCCGGATTACATTCTCGTAGCGGAATCCAGTACGAACCGCCTGATGCGCGGACACAAGGGCCGTGCGCTGATCCGCATCACCGTTCCCGGAAAGTGCGCCCACGCTTCCGCAGCATGGCGCGGTGACAACGCTCTGATCAAAGCGCTTCCGATCATTGAGAGCATCGACAAATTCAATGACTTCGTAGAGGATCCTTTCCTCGGAAAAGGCACGATCGAGGTCACGAACGTAGACTGCAAGACCCCGTCCCTCAATACGATCCCGGGTGAGGCTGTGATCACATGCGACCGCCGGATCTCCTGCGGAGAAAGCATCGACGATCTGCTGAATGAGGTCAAACCGTTCTATGAAAAGATCCCCGGCGTAAAAGCAGATATCGACAACGAACATATTACGACTTACACAGGCTATGAAATCAATGCCGTCGATTACTTCCCGTCATGGGTCATGGAAGAAGACGATCCGTATATCCAGGCAGGCGCTGCCGCATATGAAGGTCTCTTCGGAAAACGCCCTGAAATCACGAAATGGGATTTCTGCACGAACGCCACACACCTCTGCGGCAGAATGGGCATCCCGGCCATGGGATACGGCCCCGGCGACGAAACACTCTGCCACGGCACACAGGATAAGGTACCTATCGACGAGCTGCTTGCAGCCATCAAATTCTATACCGCCCTTCCTCTTTTTGCCGAAGAACTGAAGAAATAGTATAAAAAACGAAGGATGCTTTTCTGTGAGAAACCACGGGAAAGCATCCTTTTAAATTACCTTGAAATTCTTCCATCTGCCGCTGCGGTACCGCTTCCAGATCAGTGCTGACTTGATCGCCCAGTCACAGATCATTGCCGCGGCAACTCCGATAACGCCCATTTGAAACGTTATGCCGAACAGGATCGACAGAGCCACACGGCATACGACCGACGGAAAAATCGACGCGAGCATCGTATACTTCACATCTCCCGCCGCGCGCAGTCCGTTCGGCAGCGTCATGTCGAGCGGGCTTAATAAAGAGCTCGCAGTATTATGCATGACAGCGAGAATCACAACGAGACGAGATGCCTCCGGACTCAGACTGTAAAGCATAAGCAGAAACGGCATCACGGCAAGAAATAGCATGTTGCAGAGAAACGAGCCCAGATACGTGATGCGCAGAAGTTTTTTCATATAGTATTCCGCGCCGTCCGAATCACCGGCCCCCATGTACTGACCGATCACCGTGATGAAGACAGGTCCCATCGCCAGACAGAAAAGCGCCGATACCGACCAGAAGCTCTGCGCGACTCCGTTCGCCGCGATCTGGGCCGTTCCGAAGAGCGCCACGATCGAGCTCAGTGCGACCTTTGTAAGCTGAAAAAGTCCGTACTCCACGCTGTTCGGCAGCGCGACTGAAAAAATCTGCTTCAGGATCTCCGCCTTCCAGCAGAAGATCCCCCGAAGTGCAACGAAGACTTCATTGCGGCGGTCCATGGCCAGCACAAACATCACCGCGGCCGCGAACGCTCTGGAAATCAGAGACGGATACGCGACACCGGCGACGCCGGCGTGAAAAACAAAGACCCCGGCCGCGTTTCCGATGATATTGATCACATTCATGCAGATCGAAACATTCATGATCGTCTTCGTTCTGCCCATACTCCGGTACAATCCCGCACACGCATTGTACACGGCCAGGAACGGGAACGACCAGGCTGATATCCGCATGTACGTCATACCGGCCGTAAGTACGCCGTCTTCGACATGACCGAACAGCAGGCCGAAGAGATTTCTGCCGCAGATCAGGATCAGTGCCTCGATAGCGACTGAAATCACCGTCATGATCATCACGAGCTGTCCGGCAGACAGACTGCCCTTCCCTGTATTCCTGCTTCCGATGTACTGGCTTACAACGACAGAGCCTCCGGCCGCCAGCGCGGTGAAGATCAGGATAAAAACATTGTTCAGCTGATTCACAAGCGCCACGCCGGATACGGCCGCGTCCCCGGCATAGCTCACCATCAGCGTATCCGCGATGCCGACAAGCTGCAGAAGAAACTGCTCGATAATTACAGGCAGTATGATCCGCTTCAGATCCTCATTTGAGAACTTCTTTCTGCTCTCCTCGATCTGAAATTCAGGTTCGATGATCTGTCTGATTTTCATAAAAATTTATTCCATACGTGTAAAGAACGACAGTGCATTGTCGAAGAACATCTTCCGGAGCACCGTATCCGATACACCTTCCTTTGACAAATACTCCGAGAGAGACGCGAATTTAGCCGTCGTGTCAAAAGCCGGATCGATAGACATCCCGCATATTGCCGCGCCGTCGAAATCGCTCCCGCACGCAATGACATCCTCTCCGCCAAGCTCAAGCATCCGGTAAACATGACGCAGGACCGCTTCCCGCGTACCTTTTTCTTCATCATCCAGGATCGGCGCAACAAGATTGACCCCGACAAGACCGCCCCGCTTTACGATTTCCGCAAACTGCGGCTCCGTCAGATTCCTTCTGTGTGAGCAGACGGAACGCAGGTTGGAATGCGACGCGATAAACGGTCGCTTCGCAAACGTACACAGCTCGTCAAAGCCCTTGTCGTTCATATGGGATACATCGACGACGATCTTGCTTTTTTCCAGCTCCGCCACGGCTTTTCGTCCGAACTCTGTAAACCCCATATCGTCGTCATCATGACCGGAAGCCAGCTCGTTCGGACCATTCCACGTAATCGTCATGATCTTGATACCGCATTTTTTCAGATACGCGACCCTGCTTAAATCTCCTGCAAGCGCCGCGCCGTTTTCAACAGAAAGAAAAAGAGCACATTTTCCCTTCGCGTTGATCTTCGCGATATCCGAGGCTTTCAGTGCCTGCTCCGCCGGAGCATTCTCACATTTCGTCAGATACTTGAAGTAGTAATAATAACGGTCGAAATACTCTTCCGCCGCTGCTCCCCTCACATCATCCGGAATGAAAACGGCAAGTGTCTGGCACATCCTTGTAAAATCCGAACATTCTTTCAGTGAAAACTGATTGTCGTTCGTGATAAAATCTTCTCTTTTGTCGGCAAGAAGCAATAGGGTGTCACAATGCAGGTCAAATAATTCCATTTCTGTTTCCTCTTTTCTGTGCGTATACTTATTTAACAGTCGTCTTATTGTCGCTCAGCTTGCGAAAGAGAAACCGTCCCTGCGGTTCTGTACTCGTCACAATACCATCTGCCACGACCTGGGTGCCTCTTAAGAAGACTTGCTCCACCTTCCAGTTCAGGCGGATTCCCTCATACGGCGTATAGTCACAGTGCTGATACTGTGTCGCCGCGCTGATCGTATGAATACAGTCCGGATTGATAACCGTGATGTCCGCGTCGCTTCCTTCGGCCAGCACCCCCTTCTCAGGGTAAAGCCCGAAAATCCTCGCCGGATTCTCCGCCGTATACTTTACGAGCTCCGGAAGCGAAAGGCCCTGTTCCGTACCGAAATGATACATGAGCTCGATTCTGTTTTCCACCCCCGGTATGCCGTGCGGGATCTTCGTAAAATCCTGAAGTCCCCTGTCCTTCTGCCCTTTCATATTAAAAGAACAGTGATCCGTCGAAATGATATCCAGCTTGTGATCCCGCAGTCCTTTCCACAATGCCTTCTGATCCTTCAGCTTTCGGAGCGGCGGCGACATGACATACTTCGCCCCGCAAAGCCCCATCAGTTCGTATTTATAGTCATTGAACAGCAGGTAATGCGGGCATGTTTCGGCATATACCGTCTGACCCTTGTTCCTGGCGTGCGAAATCACTTCCAGACTTTCCTTCGTACTGACATGAACGATATAAACCGGCGCTCCCACAAGCGAGGCAATGTCAATGACACGCGACACCGCTTCCTTTTCGAGAAGATTCGGCCGCGATATCGCATGACTCATGATGCTGGCAGGCGCCGTTTCCTTCAGATCCCGGATCCGGCTGTCGATCAGATCGCCGTTTTCGCAGTGCACGAGAAGAATTCCTCCCGACTTGCTGATTTTCTCCATAAGATAATAAAGCTCGCTGTCTTCGACGCCGATCGTGTCCTTATACGTCGTGTATGCTTTGAACGAGGTAATACCGCGTTCCAGCATTTCGTCGATCTCATGACTCATCTTTGTATCCCAGTGCGTGACGGTCATGTGGAACCCATAGTCACAGAACGAGCGGTTGTCCGCCTTTCTGTGCCATCGGTTCAGTCCCTTCATAAGCGATTCGTCAAGCTGCGGCTCGGCAAAATCTATGATCGAGGTCGTCCCGCCGGCCAGCGCTGCCCTCGTCCCTGTGAAGAAATCATCCGAAGTCTTCATGCCGTCAGGAGTAGGCATGTCAAAATGTGTATGATTATCGATCCCGCCGGGCAGCACGTATCTGCCCGTCACGTCGATGACCTCTTCGTCTTCTTCGGGAGCCAAGTCACACGCGATCTGCTCGATCTTCTCTCCGCGGATCCGGACGTCCGACCGGAAAACGCCGTCGCCTGTTACAACGGTTCCGCCGCTGATTATCATGTTATTGCCTCCTTCCTTAAAAAAAGCGTCTATCCGGCGGTTTTCGTTTAAAACCGTCAAATCCACGCTGTCAGTGATTCGTTTGAATTATAGCAAAGAGGGAAAGTTTCGTCAACTGGGAGGCGGGGGGATATAATGGATGTTTCCCCGGTACGGATTGGTGAGCGCAGGTCTGCGGATGGGGCGGGACGGACTTCGCGCGGCTTCTGGCGTTTCCGCACTCGCTTTTTGATGGCTGTAAAGCAAACTCGCGGGCGGATCTTGGTTTTGCAGGGGACTGTGTTTGTGCTGCCCGCTCAGACAGTGCTTTACAGCCATCGCATCGTGCGGAAACGCCTGCGAAGCCCGCGCGAGGTCCGTCCCGCCCCATCCGCAGACCTGCGCCGCAACAATTCGTAATAGGGAAAAGACAATATCCCCCGCTGTTTGCTGCCCAAGGTGTCAATTTTTCCTCTTTGTGTACGTTTATTACTCTCCGTGTTGTACAAAAAAGTACAGCAAATGCAATTTCATGCCGGGGAGGAAATGCAGGGCAGCGCCCCTTTCCCGCGATGCCCGTCAGCCTGCCCAAATCTAATTGCCTTTACTGCACTGTAACCCCATCAATAATAATATCAAACGCCGGTGTCGATCCGATTTCTCCTTCGTGGAAATATCCGTTCGAGAAATACTTCGTATAATCCTTGTCACCGATCTTGTAATTCATATCTTTCATGGATTTGCCGCCTACCGTAAGCATACTTTCATCGAAAATATGGATTGTGCCGTTCTTGATGCCGGCGATCGTCTCATCGATTTTAGCCTGTGTTCCTTCTGCACATGCGGTGCCCGGCTCGGTGACACCGACAGCGTCATCTGCAAGTCCGTATGCTTTGTCGACAGCAGGATTCTCACCGGATTCAACAGTTTTTACGAAATCCGCATATCCGACACCCCAGTAGTTTGTCGGTGATGTCAGCGCACATGTCGGCGCAACGGAACGCATATCAATATTATAGCCGACAACCGGAATGCCTGCTGTTTCACATGCAGAAGGTGCTCCCGTCGTATTGGCCTGCTGGCTGATCAATACACAGCCGTCCCCGATCAGAGAATTAGCCGCTTCCTTTTCCAGCGAAGCATCACCCCAGCTGTTTGTGTAGAGGACTTTCATCGTCGCGGAACTGACGACACTTTTTGCTCCAAGATAGAATGCCGTAAATCCGGAAATAACCTCAGCATATGGGAATGCGCCTACATATCCAAGCTTCGCGTTGTCCGCCGTAATTTTTCCTTCGTCGATCATGGCCTTCAGCTTCATGCCTGCCGCAACGCCGGAAACGTATCTGGCTTCACTGATTTTCGTGTAGAAATTATGCATATTCTTGAGACCGGAGCTTGCCGCCTGATAACCGGACACAGCACAGAACTGGATGTCAGGATATTCTGCTGCAGCCTGGATCAGAAAATCTTCATGACCGAAGCTTGTCGAGAAAATAACCGTGCATCCCTGATCCGCAAGATCCACTGCGGCATCGTAGCACTCTTCGCTCTCCGGAATATTTGTCTTTTCTATTACCTGGTCATCCGAAAGACCAAGCGTTTTCTTCATCGACGCGATGCCGGCCATATGAGAAGCCGTATATCCGTCATTTTCGTCACCGATATAGATGACTCCGACTTTCGTTTTGCCGCTTGTTTTCTGCGACGAGGAACTGCTGCTTCCCGTTCCGGAGGAAGCTGTGCCGCAGCCTGCAAGCATTGCCGCGGTCATTGAAATGCAAATCAGTAAAGCCAACCACTTTTTCATTTTAAATCCCTCTTTCCATACAAGTAATATTACGAGTTACCAACTGCTGCCGTTCCGTTATAACGCTTTCCTGTAAAAAGCAGTTACGATAAATATTACCATACCATCCATTTTTGAAAAGAGGGAAATCCTCGCTTTCCCTCAAAGAAATTGTAAACGGGATATTTGTTCGCGGTTTTTTAATAAATAGAAAGGAACACTAAAAATATTTAATGTTGTTATCATAAAATTGTATTCTGCTTTATTGAAATATTCTCAAATCTAAGTATAATTAAACTATGCACTGAACAGGCTGATACGAAATAAGGAGGACCTGCCCTATGAAAGATTATCAGAGGAAACCGGAAGAAGACTCCGCGGTTTTTTCCCCGATTTCCACGGCTTCCATAGAAGAAGTCAACATCCGGCGTATCCGGAGTATCTGCTTCGGCACTCTGGCCTTTGAAGTCATCAACCTGCTCAATCCAAATTTCTGGAGCACACCTATCCTGTGGATCGGCGCGGTCTATCTGTCTGTCGTATCCACATTTTTTCTTCTGCTCATATTATTCCGCAAACCTGCTTCGCTTTTTCAAAAGCCGCAAATTATAAATACCTCATTCTGGATCTTGTTTTCGGTCGGATTTTTCCCGTTTCTCGTCCGGGATGCACGGGTCGGCGATTCGCCTTTGAACTGTGTACTGCTCTGTACCGTACTGATCTGTGCTCCGCTGCTTCGTGTAAAGAGTCTCAGTGCCATTTTCAGCACTTCAGTCGCAATAAATCTGCTCGCTGCTTTTTATGCCAGAGGAACGTTTCCTACGTTTCAGTACTGTCTGGAGTTGATCGCTATCAACGCTGTCGCCTTTTTTATGGCCTCAAATCTCCACGGCCGTTATTTCTCACTGCTCGATATGCAGCATCAGATGTATGACCGGCAGCTGTCTGACCGGCTGGCATCAGAAGCGCTGCAGTCAAAGCTGGAGCAGGATCGTATCGTAAACGCGGCCCGGTCCGAATTTCTTGCACGCATGAGTCACGACTTACGTACACCGCTCAATGCTGTCATCGGTCTCTCCGACATCGCCATGAGCGAAAGCTTGTCAAGAGAAGAAATCGATACGTACTTAGGCGACATCAACAGCTCCGCGAAGCATCTTCTTTCACTCATCAACGATGTTCTCGATATAACAAAGCTGGACAGCCACAAAATGACGCTTCATCCGGAGGTCTGCAGAACCAGCGAATTTCTGAACACAGTCCAAAGCATCATCAGCGTACAGTGCCAGCAGCGGAGCATCCGTTTTCAAGCAGTTACCGACGATGATTTCCCGGAGTATATCCTGACAGACAAGCTTCGATTTAACCAGATTTTCCTGAATCTGCTCTCGAATGCCTTAAAATTCACACCATCCGGAGGCAGTGTTTCCTTGCGTCTTTCTCATGAAGCATCATCCGACAGCCGCTTTCTCCTTACCGCCGTCGTTTCTGACAGCGGGCGGGGCATGGAACCGGAGTTTGCGGCGCACGCTTTCGACGCGTTTGCGCAGGAAAATGCAGAAGACAGTGAGACCGGTGCCGGTCTCGGACTAACGATCGTAAAAGATATCATAGAATTAATGGGCGGATCGATCCGGATCGAAAGCCAGTCTGGCTGCGGGACGTCCATCACGGTCAAGCTTCCGCTCGAAGAAGCCGGCAAGCCTGCTGCTGATCCTGACGGAGCAGAAAAAAAGAGTATCCTGAAAGGAAAACGGATACTCTTATGTGAGGATCATCCTCTGAATCAAAAAGTTGCCGTATACCTTCTGGAAGAAGGCGGCATGACGACCGAAGTGGCCGACAACGGACAGATCGGCGTCACCATGTTTTCGGAAAGCGCTCCCGGATATTATGACGCTGTTTTAATGGACGTTCGGATGCCGGTAATGGATGGAATTGCCGCGGCCGCGGCGATACGCGCGCTTCCGCGTGATGACGCGTCTTCTGTCCCCATCATTGCCTTGACCGCAAACGCGTATGATGAGGACGCAGAGAAATCCCGAAACGCAGGTATGAACGCGCACCTCTGCAAACCGGTCGAACCGCAGATCCTGTATCAGACACTGGAACAGTATCTGTAAGTCCGCACTGCTTCAATCGCATTTTCCCGCTCCCATGGCAACATCTTGTCTTTCATATCGACAGCCCGCTGAAAATCAGCGCCAGAAATGCACTTACATTGGCCGCCGTAATGACAGCCAGCATGCCGAAGCTGGCGCTCGTGCACGGTTGAGGTTTCTTTTTCGCACGTTCCCACAGACCGACATAAAGCGGGAAAAGCAGCGGAATAAAATATCTTCCCTGAATCCCTTCGATCACATTCTCGTAGACAGGCGTCCACTGAATATACAATGCGGTCAGATTAAGAAAGAAAACAGCAATGACGGAAAAGATGATCAGCCTGCTGTACGGATGATGTGCCGAAGCTTCTGTGTGGAAGACGCTGCCGTCCATTTTTCGAATGAAAAAGTACAAATAAACAAGAATTATGATCGACGTGACCTCTACATCGATATAGCCGAGACGCAGCCCGACGATCTCCTGAAGGTATTCGCCTGCGTGAGGGAACAGCGTCCTGCAGATCGTCAGCAGATAGTTGAACGGATGTGTCAGGATAAACTGTATCTGCAGCGTTGAATCTGTCCCGGCATAAACCATATATTCCCCCGCAGTCTTAAGCCACTTCAGCGAACAGAACGCAGTCAGTACGGCCGCCGCCGATAAATGGATACCATACCATTTCTTCGAACCGAAGCGCTGCCACGGTATCATCAGGAATGCCAGACAGAACGGCAGATATATGACTTTAATGAGCGATACCGAAACCGCGAGAATATAGACCGCCGCGATCTGCACGGCGGACATCTTTCTGTCACTGTCAGGCCCATACCGCAGATTCAGGATATAACAGAACATCACAATGATCAGTGCCGTCACCATGCCGTCAGGTGCCATCGAAAAGCTCTCCTGCACATTCATCGGCATCAGCGCGATCAACATGATGATTTCTTTTCCGAATAAGGCTTTTTTCACAGAGTAATACAGAAGCAGTGTAATCGCGAGCCAGTTGAATATCCTTCCGGCGTACATGATCAGAATGATCTTCGAGGTAATATGTCTGGCCAGAAATACACCGAGGACCTGCGGCAGATACGTCACCGGTGAATAAGCGGACGTATTCGGAAACTCGAAAAACGACTCTTTGTCTGTCAGTGTCATGGTATCTGCATTCTTGAGCAGCATGCGAAAGGTATACGTATTGCCCAGAAAATCACCCGGCAGCGGCAGTTTGCTCCCAACTGTCGTTCCTTCCTCACTTTGCTCCGAAACAGCATCCCCATATGAAAGAGACAGGATCCGGCAGAAATGCGTTGCTTCGTCCGGGACTCTGCCGACCGGGCTGGAAAGCGCCATCATCGTGCTGCATACCAGCCACATGATCAGAAAAGCACGCTCCAGCTTCCATTTTCTGCGGCTGATAAAACAGCACAGCACTGCTGTGGCGATAATACCGGCAATCACCAGTACAACCGACCACACCGGAAGCGGCTTGTAATACTTCAGGCTGTAAAGAACGGAAGCGCCTTCCTGCGCCACGCCGTTGAGTGAATATCCGCCTGGCAGGCCCTCCGTATTCAGCGGAAGCGTCACATATGTGCCATCTTCTGATTCCGTGCTGAAGCACAGAACATATGACTTACCCTCGCAGTCCTTTATTTTGCTGCTCAGCCGAAAATCATGATAATTCTGATCTTCCAGCTTGTACGCGCTGACGTTCCATTCCTCGATCAGCGTTCTTTCGTCATCGTCGGTATATAGCGAGACCTGGATCATCCGGTCTTTCCGGTCCGATACATTGAAATCAATGAGAATATCACTCAGAGAATCCATCGTGCAGACGAAACTCTGCTCGATCACCGTCCCCTCGGTTATCTCGGGCGTCTCGTCATTCGGGCTGAAATAATCTGTCTGCTTGACCGCATGCGCATTCGCATAGACCAGAAACAGCAATATTAAAAATGCAACAAGAACAATAAACTGCTTTTTCATACTATTTTCCTTCGGTTTTATTCATGCTTCTTCGTCTGCCGCTTTGGCAGCCGTGACTTCCGAATCGCTCTCGTCGTTTTGGTCTGATAGCCGTTCGAAAGTACACTGATATTCCCGTCTACCTCCAGCACGGCAAGATCCACATCAGAAACCTTCGCCACACCGTGCTCACGGATGGCCTCCAGCAATTCATTCGTGGTAATGCGGGCTTTCCTCATGTTCGCGTCATTGACCTTCCCCTGATAAATCAGCATCAGCGATTCCCCTTCCATGAGCTTTCCGAAACCCGGTATCCGGTACATAAATTCCTTGAACAGCGCATTGACCGCGAACAGCGACGCTGCCGCCACAAGCCCGCCGAGAAGCGTTGTATCCGAACCCACCATAGCATTCTGCACAGCATTGCTCAGCAGCATGATAAAAACAAGATCCGCCACGGACAGCTGGGCAATTTCCGTCTTTCCGAAAAGCCGGATCGCAATCACGATAAAAAGATAAACCGCCACGGAGCTGAGAATGATTGCCAGATAACCATTATGAAGAATTGACATGATACTCCCTTTCAACCTCCCGTTTCATTTCTCTCGATTCGAATAGTACTATTGTAAACGAAAATGCCTGCCGTGTAAAATATTTTAGCAATTATGCTGGATTTTTAAGCACAAATTAAGAATCTCAGAGGATATTGTTTTTTTTGAAGACGGGTTCTATACTGAACCTGTATGAAAAACTGACGTACGGCAGGGAGGTGCCCATATGCTTGGTGCGATCATCGGCGATATAGCCGGTTCCCGGTTCGAATGGAACAACATTAAGACTAAAAACTTTGAGCTGCTTTCCAGGAAACATTGTTATCCGACAGACGACACCGTCATGTCTCTGGCCGTTGCAAAAGCGATCCTGTCCTGCGGCCGCGATTACTCAAAGCTCAGTGAAAACGCCGTCCGGTATATGCAGCAGCTTGGCCGCAAATATCCCGACGCCGGATACGGCAGCCGCTTTCAGAGCTGGATCGAAAGCGACGATCCGAAGCCTTACAACAGCTATGGAAACGGCTCCGCCATGCGTGTCAGCGCATGCGGCTTCGCGGCCGGGTCCCTTGAAGAAGCAGCCGAATTATCCGCAGAAGTAACGAAAGTCACCCACAGCCATCCGGAAGGGATGAAGGGCGCCGAAGCCACTGCGGCTGCCGTCTATCTGGCGCGCACGGGCAGGACTGTCACGGAAATAAAAGAATATATCGACCGTCATTATTACCGGATCGACTTCCGGCTCGACGAAATCCGCGGCAGCTACCGGACGGACATTTCCTGTCAGGGTTCTGTGCCGCAGGCTCTGGAAGCGTTTTATGAATCGGAGGATTTCGAAGACACGATACGAAACGCCATTTCGATCGGCGGCGACAGCGATACGATCGCAGCCATTGCCGGAGGGATCGCGGAGGCACATTACGGCATCCCGTCCGACATCCGGGGAAAGGCCTTGCCTTTTCTGGACAAAACGGAATTGTCCATATTGGAAGAATTTGAATCTGTGTTTCAGTCTCTCGCTCCCGACAGCGCTTTCCACACAGGCGGCGCGTACTTCGACAACAGCCGGCCGAAATAGCAGCAGAATACGACCACAATAACCGGAATCGCCAGGAATACAACGATGCCGGCATACATGCTGTTCCCCAGAAATACGTTTGCGATTTTATTGATAAAAAGCGCCAGCATCTGATGCACCGCGTATATGAAAAAGGTATTCTTCATCCAGGCTTTCACATCCGGCAGCCGGAAATTCCAGATCAGGAACCAGATCAAAAGCGCCCCGCAGGACTTATAGATATACGTCCAGTTATTCGAGCCGCATACATACGCCAGGACGAAGCTCACACAGAGCCCCGCAGACAGAACAAGGATGGGCGCCGCCTTCTTCTCCGGCACTGCCGCTTCCTTCAGATGCAGCGCCGCAAAGCACCCGATCAGATAGTACAGACTCCAGTTGATGATATCGGCAGCTTCCGCCGGCAGAAACGGGATCCGTATCACATTAAAATTAAAAAGCAGCACAAAAGCCAGCGTGCAGATCCCCGTCCATTTATTCCGAAGCAGCAGATAAAGAAGCGGGCTCAGAAACGAAAACAGGATCAGATACATCATAAACCAGAAAACAGGATTGTATTTGTACAGAACGACTGCCGCAAACAGTTCCCTGAAATCGAACGACACCGGTGTATTAAAAAGATGCTCCAGATACGGCACCTTCCGGGCTCCCAGATTCACCATGTAATAGATAAAATTCCAGAGAAAAAACGGAAGCACAAGCCGGAAAAACCTGCGTTTCAGCTTTCCCGCGATCGCATTCCAGCTGATATTTCTGTAAAACAGAAACGCCGAACACATAAAAAATCCGGGGACCGCAAAACAGGCGATCCGTTCAATAAAAAACGACAGGGAAAGATTGATCCATTTCACAGGCTCGGTAAAAATATACATATTCTGCGCGTGAATACACACTACGAGAATACATAAGACAAAGCTGTACCATGATACTTTATTCCGGAAAATTTTCTCGGTTTTCGCGTCCATGCCGGGATATGCCTCCATCATACGTTCATTCCATATTTCGCCAAGTCTACCTTCCCGTCCACAACCTCCACGCCGTCAGCCGCTAACAGCTTCGCCTGAACGCCGGCCCCGCCGAATGCAAATGCGCCGGCCAGTTCTCCCTTCGCGTTTACAACGCGGAAGCACGGAATATTCACCGGATCCGGATTTCTGTGAAGCGCATTCCCGACCGCCCGCGCCATCTTCCTGTCGCCGGCAAGTCCGGCGACCTGACCGTACGTTGCCACAGAACCGGCCGGAATTTTCTTAACCGCCTCATAAATCCGCTTCGACGGGCTGTCCGTCACGAGATCATAGCTTTCCGCTATCATCCGCCTGATATCCTTGTCCGGTATCGTACCGTCCAGAATAACGGTATTCCAGTGCTCCTTGTTCTGATGATATCCCGGGATCACGGATCCGTAGGCCTTCCTCCAGAAATCCCTCCAGCCGGGATCGGTCTTGACGTTCAGGTTTATATAGCCGTCCCGTTCATACGTCCACAGAAAAGCCTTCCTGCTGCCCTTTACACGGACAAGCTGCCAGTTGTCATCGTGAAAAGGTGCCTCCTGATACGTATCCGGAAAAGACAGACCGTATGACAGTGCTTCTTTTCTCGTCTTCATAAAAACGCCCCCCCCGACTGACACAGATTATTTGCATCTTTTATGAAATCATTATACCATAAGATTTTTCCTGTGATACAATACTCATATCCGTGAAAGGAGATGTCTCGTATGAATGAATTTGAAACGCTTGCCGCTTCATCCCTGAAAGAAGCCAGTTTCGGCAGTTTTCTCGTGATCCCGCTGAAATGGACCGATACGATGCCGCATTTAGAGGAGCTTGGAAAGCCGCTGCCGGTCACAACGATGGATCTGACAGAGCCCGTCAAGAAGATGTTCAACCGGCAGGATGAGTACCGTCTTCTGAACCGGTATTACATGGGAAAAGATCTGATCCAGAGCCGCCTGGTTCCCGCATCGGAGCATTCCGGTCTGAAAACGCTGGCAGTCAATTCCACAGAGGCCGGTGCGAACGGATTTCATCAGCTGTCGGATGCTGACGGTCCGGCGGACGGCGCGCGTTATTTTACGCTGGAATCGGCCTGGCTGTATGTCTACCGGACACACGTCGCGTTTCTGTGTCTGGAAATTCATTACGATGACATCTGTATTATGCAGGATATCAGCAATCTCGGCTACAGTGACATAAGTTCCTGCTACTATGCCTGTTACGAAGACGGAACATGGGTTCCGTTTGCCTTTGACAATCAGATCGACGGACTCTGCCGGAGCCTCGGCTTTGAGAGTTTCGCTGCTGCCGGCGTTTCACCTCTTATGGAAGCGTTTCTTTATCACGTTTCCGTATCGCCGAAACGGTTCCGCAAACTGAAAACAGCCCGTCAGATCTGTTTCAACCAGCATCTTATGGACCGTTTCGATACTGCTCTGAAGGACCGTTCCGAGGAAGACATCCATTATGTATATTCCGTAAAAGATCAGGCCCTCGGGAGTTACCGCTGGGGCTGCTGTGTGACTTCGCAGACGATCTCCTACGCCGTCGGCCGTTCCGACAATGATCTGGACGACGAAATGCACCAGCAGGCAGAAGACGGACTGCCGCTCGTCACCCTGGCGCTTTATCAGAAGTATACGAGTCTGATTTTCTCGGAACAGCTCAGCATACTGGAAAAGCGCAATCTGAAGCGGCTCGGAGAACTGAAGCGCAGCATGATGGAATTCAAGGCTTTCGAAGTAATCGAGCCTGCCATGCTGACACGCTGGTACAACGTACGCATGATCTACCAGCATCTTCTGGATTACAACGGAGTAAGCAAGGCAATCGACTCGATCGACGGCAAGATCTCCATGCTCGCGGAACACCAGGCTTCGATCCGCGCGCAGCGCTCCAATACGCTGATGGGGCTGATCACCATCTTCGGTCTTGTTTCCATACTGGCCTCTGTGCTGCAGATCATCAATCTGCTTGAGGACGGCGGCAGTATATTCTGGCAGGTAAGCTTTGCTTCCATGATTGTCATGGCGGTCATTGCCGTTCTGGTTTTGATCAACAACCGAAAGGCCATGCATTTATAACGGGAATCCGAAACAGGGAACGAGGGAATCCGACTTTATTTCTTTCATTCCGTAAGTAATTTTGCTGTTTTTCCAATAACTCGGATGCGTTAATCGAATCGTCAGGGGACGGTGTTCTGTTAAAATACGCCTTTCTTCCTGTGTCGTGTACACGTTGTCCCGCAGCCTGTCATACGTACCTCCGCAGACAATGATGTCAGGATCCAGCAGCTCGATCTCCCTTATGATAAAATTTTTAAATACCCGGATATATGAACTTAAGTACGACTCGTAAGTACCGGAAGCGCCGCCCATCTTATTCAGATTCATAAATGCCATTTGACCGGTATGGATCTTATCCTTCCCGCCAAAGTCAAACGGGCACAGATCTTCGCCCTTGATTCCCTTTTCTTTCTGTTCCAGAAGATACTGTGCATTGACCAGTTTTTCTACTAATTTTGGCAAGGATGTACAGCTGCCTTGACCGAGACACTCCTTTACCCAGAAGGAGGACGGATCGCCGTACGTTCCGACACACTTTCCGTTCTCTTCTTTGGAAGCGTTTGACCCGTTTGCTTCCTTGAGGATATACAATACCCTTTTTCCCTTGGCGTTTCTCCATTCATCCATGCAGACCGCCCCGTCTTCACAAAACGATTTCAGAGAAATACCGGATGTTTTCGCGTACTTCAGAAGCTTTTCGTCTGTACATTCTGTCTGTTCCTTATACCACTTTCCGAACAGTTCTTCCAGACTGTCTGTTTTTCTTAACGTTTCAAGATCCATACTGCTCCCGCGCCTTTCTCAGGTCTTCTTTTACAAGTCCGGCAAGCTCCTGCGGGGTTTCAACTTTTACATGTAACGCGTACTGCAGCGCCCATTTCCGCATTGCTTCCAGATTCACCGTCACCCTGACCGTTACCGTATCTTCCGTTTCATCCGTAAACTTCAGATCGGTCCCGAACCAGTCGATCAGTTCACTAAGCAGATACTTTTGGGCACGGAACGTGACGGGAACGCTTGGCCCGGCAAACATATAGATGTGCTCTGCCATATGCTTCGGAAGATTCAGCCCTTTTTCCAGTCCTTTGACCTGACTGACCGGCTTCACGCGCGTCTCAAGCATTCTGATATCCGTGATCCGGTCCAGCCGGTAATGCGATACACCGTCGTATTTATCGTAATTGCAGATCAGATAATACCGTCCGTTCGCGGCCGGTTCTGCGGTACACTTTCCGGCAGACGCCGGATGTGCTTTACTCTGGCCTTAAAATACTGATTCGACAACCCTTCCAGTTTCTCGATCAGTTCCTTGCACTGGCTGTACGGAATATGCTTTGAAAAAAGCAGGCTGTCGATCAGAAGACGCAGCTCCGCGTCGGAGAAATCCCGTTCCAGATACCAGTCGGTATAGATGGTCTCTTCTTCCCCTCTCTGATTCACGCGGACGGATTCGCTGTATTCCACGTTGTATCCGAAATCGGCCAGCTCCATGAGGTTTCGCTTGATCGCCTTTCGGTCCACGCTCATATCGTATTCCTTTTCAAGGATTTCACGGATCTCTTTCTGGCTGAGACGATGGTCCTCGTCGGTATATCGTTTCAGGATATCGAGAATATTCATGATCATCATTTTTTTAGGCTGTTTTGTGTACATTTTCACCGCCTCCTGCATGATATTATATCACAGCCGGATGTGACTTTTTTCGTACATGGTTTACTGTTTCTTCCGGTATGCACAGCCGTAAAAATTCGTGCCGGACAAGAAGTTCTCCTCTTTCACATATCCTCCGGAATCCATGATTTCGTCTAATCTGGATTCCGAAATCCGGATTCCCGCCGGGGGCCCTTTTACCGCTTCCGGCCGGAATTCTATGACGGCTGCCCTGCCGCCGGGAACCAGAACGCGGTGCAGATCACGGATCAGCGATTCCTGGTTCTCCGCTTCATGCAGGACCGTACAAAGAAGCGCAAGATCCACGGCGGAATCCGGTACATCTTCAAGGGACCCTGTGATGATCAGCTCTTTCTTTTTCAAAGGCTCCTCATACCGTCCGGCCAGGTATTCCCGCATATTTTCTGCCGTATCTACAGCATAGATCCTTCCGCAGCCGTTTGACACGGCCGCTCCCGTAAAGATTCCCGTTCCCGCACCGACGTCACAGAAGCAGCTGCCTGCTCCTAGGCCAAGCTTTCTCAAGGTTTCTGCGGGACTCAATTCAGCCATGCGCCAGGGCGCTTCCAGCTTTTCTTTCATCAAATCACGTTTCACGTCCACTTTCTGTTCCTCTCCGACTATATTTTTTCAGATACTTTACCGGTACTGCTTTTGTCAAGCGTGACGCCGATCGTCTCCGGCCATTTTATTCCGTTTCTGTGCTGTACTTTTGTATTTTATCATACCATGAAACCAGAAAAGAAGCATCCGGTATATTCTTGCTGTCAAAAAAGAGTGATATACGCTATAATAAGGGAGGTGCCTCAGGCGCCGTTTCACTTTACCGAAAACGCTTATCATCTGGAGGGCATAATGCAAGCAGTAATTTTAGCCGCAGGTATGGGGAAAAGACTGAAGGAATTAACAAGAGACAACACGAAGGGCATGGTCGAAGTCAACGGCAAGTCTCTGATAAACAGAATGCTGGATATACTGGACCAGGAGGAGCTTTCGCGGATCATCATCGTTGTCGGATACAAGGGCGACCGGCTGATCCAGAATATAGAATCCCTTTCCATTAAAACTCCGGTCGTATTTATCAACAATCCCGTGTACGATAAAACAAACAACATCTACTCCCTGGCGCTGGCCAAGGAATATTTAACGCAGGAAGACACACTGCTTTTTGAATCGGACCTGATCTTTCAGAAATCCATTGTAGACCGGCTGATCGAGGATCCGCGTCCTGCCCTGGCGGTCGTCGACAAGTTTGAAAGCTGGATGGACGGAACCTGCATGAAGCTGGATTCCGAAGACCGGATCGAAGATTTTATTCCCGGAAGATATCTCAAATTCTTTGAGAAAGAAGATTACTTCAAGACAGTCAATATATACAAGTTCAGCAGAGAATTCAGCCGGAATACGTACGTTCCGTTTCTCTCCGCGTATGAACAGGCAATGGGTGAAAATGAGTATTACGAGTCTGTGCTGAAGCTGATCGCCATGCTGGAAGACACGGAGATCCGTGCCCTGCGTCTTCAGGGCGAAACATGGTATGAAATCGACAACGCGCAGGATCTGGATATCGCGGAATACTTGTTTACGGACGATCCGATCGAAAAATACAGGAAAATCTGCGGCCGTTACGGCGGTTTCTGGCGCTTTCCGAAGATGCTGGACTTCTGCTATCTTGTAAATCCTTACTTCCCGAACCAGAAGATGACGGATGAAATTTCATCCAATTTTGCTCCCCTTATGCGGCAGTATCCTTCCGGAGCACGCGTGAACTGTCTGCTTGCCTCCGGTGCTTTCGGCGTAAAGGAAGAACACATTATAGCCGGCAACGGCGCGTCCGAGCTGATAAAAGAACTGATCGAAAACCATCTGACCGGAAAGATCGGAGTGATCCGGCCGACCTTCGAAGAGTATCCGAACCGCGCGGATCAGGACGAAATCGTCGCTTATGTTCCAGAAAGCCGTGACTTTTCCTATACGGCAGACGACCTGATCCGGTACTTCTCGGATCATCCGGTCAGCAGTCTGATTCTCATCAATCCGGACAACCCCAGCGGAAATTATCTGAAGCCGGCGGAAATCATAAAGCTCCTGGACTGGTGCGGCAAGACAGCGACACGCCTCATTCTGGATGAAAGCTTTGTTGATTTTATCGACATAAAAGCAGGCGGCGATATCGACGCGTACTCATTCTTTAAAGAAGATTTACTGGAAACGTATCCTGCTTTGATCGTCGTAAAGAGCATCTCCAAATCATACGGCGTACCGGGCTTTCGTTTAGGTGTCCTTGCGAACGCGGACGAGTCTCTGATCGCCAAAATGAAAAAAGGTGTCTCCATCTGGGATATCAATTCCTTCGGGGAATTTTTCCTGCAGATCCTCGAAAAATATAAAAAAGCATATAAATCCGCTCTTGTAAAGCATAACGGCGCGCGAAAGGTCCTGACCGACGGATTGTCCGGGATAAGCTGGCTTTCCGTCTTCCCGTCCCAGGCTAATTACGTGATGTGCGAAGTGACGGACGGCCGAAGCAGCTTACAGCTCTGCGCGGATATTCTGAGCCGGTACAACATGCTGGTCAAGGACCTTTCACCGAAAATCGGAAACGGAAAACAGTATCTGAGGATTGCAGTCAGGACAGCGGATGAAAACCGTAAGCTGATTGAAGTATTAAAACAAATATAAGACATGCATTTTTCTGTTCATCATCTATTGACTTTAAAGCTGCTTTAAGATGTATTGTTAACAAAAAGCACAGGGATGGTGACAGGAATGAGCGAAACAAAAATCATTGAACTGAAACAGAATATTCTGGATAACAATGACAAGGCAGCAGAAACCTTACGTCAGGAGTTAAAAGGGAAGGGAGTTTTTTTGCTGAATCTTATGTCGTCTCCCGGTTCCGGCAAAACAACGACTCTTCTGCGTACAATTTCTATGCTGAAGGACGAAATGAACATCGGAGTAATGGAAGCCGATATCGATTCCGTAGTAGACGCTGAAAAAATAGCAGCGTCCGGTGCCCGGGCGATTCAGCTGCACACCGGTGGAATGTGCCATCTGGATGCCGGCATGACACGTCAGGGCCTTGAAAGTTTCTGTATTGACGATATGGATCTTGTGGTTCTGGAAAACATAGGGAATCTCGTATGTCCGGCTGAGTTTGATACCGGCGCCGCCAAAAACGCGATGATTTTATCTGTACCAGAGGGCGATGACAAGCCGCTCAAATATCCTCTGATCTTCACTGTATGCGACATTCTCCTTATTAATAAAATCGATGTCCTGCCATATTTTGATTTTAATATGGATAAGGTACGCGAATACGCTTTCATGCGCAATCCCAATTTAGAAATCATACCGGTCAGCGCGAAAACAGGAGAAGGTTTTTCCGCATGGACAGACTGGCTGCGGCAAAGTGCCGCGGACTGGAAGAAATAAGCCGATGATATTTACTCTATCGGTACCCACAGCTCCATAATTTTACATTTATGCATTCCGCATATATATCGTTCTATCGCGTCGCCGACAATGCTGTGATGATTCTCACTGAGCCAGTCTGAAATAGCGGTATAAGCTTGCTGCAGTGAATCACGGCACTCGCCGCGATATGTATAGCATACACAGTTCCGCGGCGGCAGCTGAATCACGGAAAGCCTGGTGCTTTCACGCGGAAAATCAGTTATAAATCCGTATTTATCGTACTCCAGAGTAGATGTCACAAGCTTCTCCTTCGGAAGGGAATAACAGTATGTCGGCATGCTTCCGCCATTCATAAGATGATTGAATTCTTCTAATACGCACAAATTTGACGTATCGCCCGCATAGCTGAACCACCAGGCCGGATGCTGACGAATCGCTATAACATCGTATTCGTGACTGCATGCTTTCAAGAAAGAGAACAGTTCCCACAGACTTTTCTGCTGGGCATTCAGCTGTTCAATCTGAGCAAGGAACTGCTTATTTGTTTCCAGCAAGGCCATGCAAAGCTGCTGAATATCCGAGCATTTAAACATTTCCTGGATCGTCTCGATCGGAACTCCGATCGAACGAAGCTTTATAACCGTCTGCAGATTTCCCGCCACCGTATAATTAAAATAGCGGTAGCTGCTGTCAGGATCCACATTGGGCTCAATCAGACCAAGTTTGTCATAATAACGAATCGTTGATGCCGGAACGCCCATCGCTTTTGCAATTTCACTGATCTGAAACTGATCCTTCAAAATCAACACCTCCGCTGAAATCGCCTGTGTTATCCATATGCTCTCAAGTGATAATTCAGTATAGCACAGAATTTTCAGCTGAGGATATATCATCGGAACCTTTCTAAAATTCTTTTCAAAATTTGTACGGCTGATGCTCTTGACTTTAAACCCACTTTAAAGCTTACCATTACTTTATCCATTTTCAGGTAACAATATAAACTGACAATTGTGAGAGGAGAGGAAAACTTTGAGTGATCACGGACAGACATCAGCAGAACAATCGGTAAATCGTGAGTATGCGGCAAACGAGATTGTTCCCAAAGAGGCACGGCATATCAATTTTCTGGAATATGCAATGACGTGGGGCGGCGCCGCGCTTCAGCCCACCGTCTGGACATTGGGCGGAACACTTATCTGTGTAGGCTTTGTACAGGGCAGTCTGGCTACCATTCTGGCTGTTCTTATCAGTTCCGTCATCATCGGCATGATTGGACTGATCGGTTTTAAAACAGGTGCTTCTTCTACTGGTACACTCCGCTGTTTATTAGGCATACAGGGAAGTAAAATAACGAGTGTAGGAGCACTTGTTTCACAATGCGGATGGTCAGCAATCGGATGCTATGTCGGAAGTCTTTCCTTAAGCTATATATTAAGCGCGTTATTCGGGCTTCCTGCTTACGGCCAGCCGGGCGGCCAGGGCACACTCGTTCTCGGTGTGGTAATCATCAGTGTTCTGACGTACCTCGGAACTGTTATCGGCGGCACGAAAACATTAAAGATGTTCGAAACCATCATGATGATCGCACTGCTTGTTTTTGCCGGACTCATTACTGCGGCACTCTTCCGGCGTCTGACATGGCAGGAGCTTAGCTCATTCCGGGTACCCGCCGAATACTCTATGAGTTTCTCATCTGCCTTCAATATGATGTTCGTTGTATGCGTCACATTCGCAACGGTAGTAAATGATTACACGAGATACGTAAAGACCGCGGGGACGGCACTTGGCGGCAGCATTCTCGGATATTCCGGCGGTGTTTACTGGTTCTGCGCCATGGGTATGGCAGGACCCGTCGTAGCGTATTTGAACAGCGGGGTATTTGATATGGAGAATGCAAATCCCTCCGCGCTCTGCATGCAGCTTGGCTTTGGCATACCGCTCCTCTGTGTCATTGTTTTTTCCGTCGTTACAACGAATATGATCGATTACTATTCGAGCGGAATGAATATTCAGAATCTGTTTCCAAAGCTGAAATACAGATTATGCATCACCATCGCGGCTGCGGCGATCTTCCTTTGGCCATCAACACCATAAAAACCGCTGAGGATTTCAGTGATATGGTGGTTGACTGTGCGCAGGATATGAAACGACAGAATATCATATACCGTGAAGCCATGTTTGATTATACAATTTGCTACGGTATCCGCGGGATCCCCTTAAAGACTGTAATCAACGGTTTCGCGGACGGTCTGAAAACCGCGAAGGAAAGATATGGTACCGATATCCGCTTCATTGCCAACCTGGACCGTACTGCCGATGCTGAATCAAACTGCAGTTACCTGCAGGAGCTTCAGAAGTACCGTGAGCTGGTGCCAATCGTCGCTGTCGGATTTGACATGAAGGAATCCGGTTTTCCCGCAAGCCGTCAGAAAAAAGCACTTTTAATGGCACGTGAAATGGGCTTTCTGATCACCGGTCACGCCGGAGAAGAAGCTGGTCCTGAAAGCATCCGGGATTTTCTGCAGACATGTGAAGTAGACCGGATCGACCATGGCGTCCGAGCGGCGGAAGATGAAAAATTAATGGAATATCTTGCTGAGCGAAAATTACTGTGCACCTTGTGCCCTGATTCCAATTTATGTCTAGGCGTGTATAAGAAATGGGAAGAATACCCGATCCGCACACTTCTGAAGCATAACGTGATTGTCAGCATCAATTCTGATGATCCTCCGTATTTCAATTATGACCTGACCGGAAATCTCATAAAAATCGCGGAACAGTTCAGCCTTTCCGAAGACGAAATTGCCGCGTGTGTTATGAATGCCCTCGCCTATAACATTGCCGGCAAAGAGCACCTGCCAGTCATTCAGAAATGGCTGCAGGCGTATAAAGCAGAGAGGAGTCATTCAATATGAGTCAGGATGATGTTTATGTAAAGCTGCTGGATGAACTTGGTTCCTTTTACAATGGAATTATCAACCGGGTTGCTTTCGATCATGCGATCCGGAAAACATTAACAGAAGAAGAATGCACTGTCTGGCTGCTGTTTCCAAAGCACACGGAGACTCCGGCAACACTGCAGAGTATCAAAAGCCAGACGAATCTTCCTGATTTTGATAAAGCATTCAGCCATCTCTTAAGCCTGTCTTTCATCGCAGAATGGAATAAGAATGACGGTATTCCGCACTATGTCCGTAACTATTTGTTCCAGCTTCTGATGGCGCATAATGTAGGCTGTGAGGATACCGATCTCGCGGTCGCGCTGTCCGACTGGTTCAATACAATGCGTTCAGGCGGTGCGTCCAGAACACCGCTGGCAAATCCTGAATACCGTGTAATGACATATGAAGGTGCCCTGACCGGTGATGACAGCTTCGGCGAAATTCCAATGAATCTCACAATTCCTGACACCCGGGAAGTCGTAACATTTGATATTGTTACAGAGCTTGTACGGAAAGCCCGATTTATACTGCGCCAGCCATGCCTCTGCCGTTCCAGTAAAGACTGGACCGGAAGCAGAACTTGCAGTTACCCCGTTGATGTCTGTCTGCTGTTCGACGATCTTGCGGAAAAGACATATGCAATGGGTGTCGGGCAGCCTATAACAGCGGACGAAGCACTGGATATTGTGAAAAAATGCCGTGACATGGGTCTCATCCAGCAGGTTTCCAATTCCAGGGAACCTTCTATCCTCTGCAACTGCTGTTCCTGCTGCTGTCTTGTTATTGACGGATATCGTCATAAACAATATATCAGCGGAAAACCGTCACGTTTCGTCATTCATTACGATGCCGCTGAATGTACTTCCTGCGGAAAATGTGCATCCGTCTGCCCTGTCGAAGCACTTACAATGAGGGATAACCGGCTCTGCCTGCAGAAAGATTCCTGCATCGGCTGCGGCTTATGCGTCAGCCGCTGTGAACACGCGTATCTTACAATGGAACTGCGGAAAAACGCGGATCAGTATCTTCCCGACCGGGAAAAGATGGATATCTTTTTTATGTAATAACCGGGGAGGAAGCAATATGCATGAAGCATCCATCGTTCAATACGCCGTACAGGCTGTTCGCTCGGCAGCAGAACAAAATAATATAAAACAGGTCCGATCCATTCAGCTGCGTATCGGGCTTCTGCGCAGTGTTTACCCGGAAGCGCTGCAGCAGGTTTTTACCGTACTGCGGAATAACGATCCGGTTTTTCAGGACTGCAGCCTGCTGGTAGAAACGGTTCCCTGTATCATAATCTGCAAAGTGTGTCAGGCAGAAACCGTATTCTATGAAAACCGTCCTCTTATCTGTTCAAAATGCGGTGCCGAATCCTTTACGATAAAACAGGGGGCTGAACTGCAGATCGTGTCTTTCAAGGGTAAGTAAATTCGCCCGGAAATAAAAAAGCGCGTATGGATTGTCGTGTTCATCCATACGCGCTTTTTCGTTGCTTTTACCGGCTGAAGCTGGGTTTCGCGTCACTCTTGTAATCTGGTCCGAGAAGCTGATTCGGAACCACGGTTTTCAATTCCGCTGCTGTCCACATGCCGTCCTGCTTCGCGATTTCCGAAACATGCTTTGGATTTGCGTAAAGCATGACTTTTCCGGACGAGGTTACACTGAATACATTGCCGGTGATAAAGCCGGCATCATCGGTACAGAGATACGCGGCAAACGGTCCGATGTTGACCGGATCGCCGTGGTCAGCTTCTACAGCTGCGAGAATTGCCGGATCCGGTGCTTTTCCGGTTGCTTTTGTGATCTCACGGATCAGCTTGTTATACTCGACCGCGTGTGCGGGGGACGCTCCCTGCGGGCAGAATACGTTGACGGTTATGCCTTTTCCGTAGAATTCCTTCGCGGCAGACCAGGAGAAGCCCACCATTCCGGCCGTGCTGCAGCTGTACGCGATGTTTTCGGAAAGACCGATCCACGCGTCCGACGCGAGATTGATAAATCTTCCAAAGCCCTGTTTCATCATATAAGGCGCCGCGAACCGCGACATCTGATACGCTGCCTTTGCCCTGCCGTACGTCAGCCTGTCCCAGTCATCTTCCGAAAGGCTCATAACTCCGCCTGTACCTGTCGCGGCCGCGTTGTTTACAACGATATCCACACGGCCCCAGCTGTCGACTGCCGTCTGAACCATCTTCTCCGCGACACTGCTTTCCGAAGCGTCTCCATAGACCGGAACAGCCATGCCGCCTTCGTCCTGAATGACTCTTGCCGTCAGTTCCGCGTCACCTTTCAGCCTGAGAAATTCTTGCCATTCGTCCTCCGGCATGTCCTCCTTATGGTACTTTTCCGCCATTTTCCCGCCGGGCTTCCGGTTGTTCGTAATCACCTTCGCGCCCTCCCTGGCCAGATAAACCGCGATGCCTTTTCCTATGCCCTGACCGGATCCGGTGACAATCGCTACCTTGCCTTCCAATGCTTTAGCCATGCTTCTGATCCTCCTTTCTTTTTACTAAACCATGACGCCTATATCCTGTTTCCAATCTGCCAGCCTTCCAGGACCGCGTCTCCGATCGTCCTGTATTCTGTGCAGCGTGATTTGATCTGACAGTCGCCCGCCCGGTATACCTCATCCATGCTCCCGCGAAGTGCCTGGTACAGCTTCTGCCCGCCGCCCGTATAGCCGCGGCAAAGAATGATTGTATCACATTCAATTTCGAGCGTCTCTTTCGTATCAGTATCCGTAAGAATCGCGCCCTTATCCGTAATTCCGGTCAGGTTCTTGCCCATCCGGACATCGACCTTGTAATCGTGAATCAGCTTCAGAAGCCGCTGCTGCATCGGCCCGCTGTTGTCTTCCCCCAGTTCCAGCAGAAAATGATCCTTGCCGCGCCGCGTACTGAGGATAACCCTTTTTCCTTCCTTCGCGAGGCCGTATGCCATCTCCACATTCGGAAAACAGCCTCCGACCACCAGTACCGTATCGCCTGCCGTCCTGTCACGCTGTCCGGCGTATTGGATCAGCGGAATCACCTTCGGTGATTCACTCCCCGGAACCTTCGACATGAGCGGCTTCGCTCCGACAGCGACTACAGCGGCGTCATATTTTCCGTCCAGAATCGTCTCTTCCGATGCTTCTTCCTGTATAACCGTGATACCGAGCTTCGAGATCTGTTTTACGTAATAGTCGGTCAGGAGCGCAATGTCGCCTTTTATTGAAAGATCAAAGGCTGCTTCATGCATCACGCCGCCAAGCTTTCTTTTTTCATAAATTGTTACATCATGCCCGCGGACCGCCGCGATTCTGGCCGCTTCCATGCCAGCAGGACCGCCGCCGATAACGGCGATTCGTTTCTTCCGTTCGACCGGTGCCAGTTCCCGGTAACCGGACATATTACAGCGTGGATTGACAGAACAGCGCATGCCGTACGCCGCGTTAAACGTTGCCATCGGACCGACACAGCCCATGACGCAGCGAATGCAGGGCGTAATATCTTCCGGACGGTTTTCCCGCACCTTTTTCGGATAATCCGGGTCAGCCAGAAGCGGCCTTCCCAGGCCGATGTAATCAGCCTTCTTTTCCTGCAGCACTTGTTCCGCGATGTCCGGTGTCGTAAACCCGCCGTCTATAATCACCGGTATCTTAATGCCGCCTGCCTTCATTGCTTCCGCGATCGGGACAAAATCCCCCCGCGGGTCATACTGACAGTTGATCACACGGATATTCTGCTGGGAACCGCCGACGATATGGAGCGCGCACGCTCCGGCCTTTTCAATCAGCTTTGCCTGAAAAAGTCCTTCTTCCATGGTCAGCCCGTCTTTTCCGTCATAATCGCAGCCCGTTATTCTCGCGATCACCGGAAAGCTCTTCCCGCATTTTTTATGGATTGCTTCAATGATTTCCACCATAAAACGGATACGGTTTTCCGGCGTTCCTCCGTACTCGTCCGTCCTTTTATTGTAAAAAGGTGTGGCGAACATAGCGATCAGATGGCCGATCGCGCCGTGAATCTGAACCCCGTCGAAACCGGCCGCCTTCGCGCGCCACGCGCACATCGCGAAGTCCTTGACAGCCTGACGGATCTCGTCCTTTGTCATACCGCGGATTGGAAAGGGCATAATGCCGCCCATCATTTCAACCATGTCGGAAGGTCCCAGAGATTCACAGTGATCCGCCAGGCTGATCTGGTGACCGATATGACTGAGCTGCAGAACTGTCTTCGTACCCTGATCATGCACTACAGAGACGAGTCTTGCCCAGTTCGTCACGTGCTCGTTACTCCAGATTCCCAGCTCGTTGTCTTCTGCCTTGCTCAGAATCGTATCCGTATAGGCACTTTCCACAACAATCAGTCCGGCACCGCCGCGGGCCAGCTCTCTGTAATAACGAATCGCGTTCTCCGTCACAAAACCATTCGTATCTCCGTTCAGTGATCCCATCGGAGACGCGACAAGCCGGTTCTCCGTCTCAATGATGCCGATTTTCCCCGGCTTCATTAATTCCGGAAACATTCTGTACATACATGTTCCTCCTGTCTAATCACGGTCTATTTCATCCTTCCGCTTTTGTTTTTTCGTTTTCCAGCAGCCATGTGCGGATTCCAGAAGCGTTTCGAGATCAAAATTCGCCATGTACGCTGCTGTGCCGATTCCGAAATTCTCCAATGCTTTTCTGCTGATCTGTCCGCAATTGCTTTCAATATATTTATCTTCTCCGTCCATGATGACATAACACTCATTCCATTTATACGCGGACGCCATCCCGGTTCCGACATACCGGCTCTCCTTCACACCCATTTTCTGAAGGAAATCTGTAACGTCCTTTCGGAACGAATCAATATTGACATCCGGCCCGTACGCACCCATCGCAGCCATGATGTGCTCCTTCGGCAGAATCTTTCCGTCTCTCGGCAGAAATACGTGACCTGTCTCAAAGATCCGGACATCCGTATTGCCTTTTTTGTAGTTCTCTGCCAGTGCCTGTTCGATCGAAGGCGTAAGGACCGTACGCAATGCCGTATAATCCCCCAGCTTTTCTTCGAGTGCGTAGCCGCTGTTGTTGCGGTCCCAGGCTTCCTGTATCATATTCATTTTCTTATAGATATCCCCCGGATACATCGTCGGGCCGCATGTTTCCTGATATCCCATACGGCACAGAATCCCGGCGGCACCGCTTGCAGGAGACGGAACGGCCGCCGCTTCCGGGCCGTCATACGTTCCCTGCTCCTTCCCATCACAGGCGTACAGCTTTTCCGGCGAATCGATGTCAAGGACATCCATCGTGATCTGATCTGCATCCAGAATGAAAATAAGTCCTTTTTCCCCAAAGCCGGTTTTCTCCTGTATTATCTCCATCCGGCCGATACGTACCGTACGGTCTCCAGCGCGGACTGTGATTTCAGAGGATCGTTCATGACTGTTCTCAATCTCCAGCACTGCTTCGCTGCCATACAGCTCCCGGGCCAGATCCTCCAGGCATTTCCTGACCTCCGGCGCTGCAGCTCCGCCAATGGCAGCACCCTCGATCTGGTGCTTCATCGGATGCTTCTCATCGTTCCGGTAAACCTTTCCGAAGCCGGCCAGGCGCAGGGGCAGCTTAAGTCCATTCCGGCTTATAGATTCTTCTGTTAGATACGCCGGCAGGATGCTCGTCCGAAGCACCGTGCGGCCCATGTGCAGCTTAATGGCATCCGGCGCGGCTGTGCTGAAATCATATTTTTCGACCTCATATCCCTGCCCGTTATCCATGAAGACAAAGCCATTCCCGCACATTACACGTTCGATTCTGTCCGCGACCGCATATACCGGAAAACGGCCGGCTCTTTTTCTGACCATTGTATTCACTCCCTTACTGTCCGGCCGCGACTGCCTTCCTGGCACTGAGCTTTCCAAACGCGTACGGTACCATTCCAAAAATCAGAAATCCTGCAGCGATAGACAGTGCGAGCTTAACCGGGTCCAATGTCAGACCATCGGCCGTGCAGCAGGCAAGAAAAACGCCGGTATAGCTGTTGCAGATTATTTTAACTTTCTTCGTTACCATGCCGATAATAAAAAGAATCAGAATAATAAACCCAATCGCGACGACCGGGGTCCCGCCGACGCCTGATTTCAGAAGGAAAGCCAGTCCGGCTGCAAAAGCAGCGGAAATCCAGCATGCAGCAATGTCTTTCAGATTCTTTGTACTCCCAAGTACTGAAAAAGCAGCCATCGGCACCCACATGATCCACATGGTCAGATTCAATTTCATAAACACCGCAGATAATCCAAGACATACCGCGAGTACTACAACCGCAACGATTGTTCCCTTGCCGACAGGGATCGACTGATCCACACCGCCATGCTCCTGCTGATCCTTTTCTTTTTCCATGACTAATCCTCCCGTCTGATATGATTGGTAATGTAACATTTCTGATTAAAATATATCCCGTACGTCTGTCCGGAACAATTTCTAAAAACGTAGTTTTTTCCCTTCACACTCTACAAAATTGTAGAGTCTTGTAGTATAGTGTTGTTATCTGAAATCGAGGTGATTGAATGACTCCAACATTCGAAATACTGGCATTCCAACTGTCTGCCCTGACCGCACGGATCATTCCGGGAAGCGCGAAGCTTCGCGCCCTTTCATTTCCGCTGCTGTTCGATCCGGCCGTACCTGTCAGAGAAAACCAGTGCATTATCATCGATACGGCCGACATGGCTTCCGTGAAAGACATCTCTGTCTCTGCCTGCTTCATCTGCTGCCGGGGAGAACTTCCGTCCCGGTACGACTGCGGCATATGCTCCTGCATTGTGCTGGATCCCTCGGTTTCCGTTACTGCCGCGTTCAATCAGACACAGACCGTTTACGAGAAGTTCATCAACTGGAACAGTCAGCTGAATGAACTTCTCCGGAACAATGTTACTCCGCAGCAGGTTCTTGACCTCAGCTCTCCTGTGCTTGGCAACCCACTGAAGCTGGCCGACGACAGCCAGGTACCTGTCGCTGTGTCATACAGGGGACATTATGCTGACATTTCCAATTTCCCGCATCCCGCCGTTTCAAGGAAAGAAAAAATCACCGTCCTTGACGAGACTTCCGTCAATTTCGGTGATCATTCCTATGACCTGGAGGTCCGCGGAATTCAAAATTCCGACGGAACACTGAAGACATTATTTGTCCGATTTGATCTTGAGCATAATAACATTGCAGACCTGGAGATGCTCCCGTTTGACCATGCACTCGGGATTGCCGACCGGCAGCTGCTTCTGCTGCTTGCTCCCTATATTCTTGTCCAGCTGCTCCGTCCGTTCGAACTCGAGGGCAAACGCAACCAGGAACTGCTCATTGCCCTGATCAAGGGCAAAAGCGTACCTGAAAACGATATATCACGTCTGGAAAAGCTTCTTCGTTCCTGTCCTTCTGATGAATTCTGCTGTATCGTGCTGCGTTTTCCGGCAAAAATCATCAGCAAATCCGGCATGTACCTTCGCCGCCGGATCCAGCTTGTCTGCGGAGCCTCTTTTTCCGGCGTTTTTGAAGACCACATGATATCTGTCGTCAATGCTTCAAAACGGGGCTGGAACGAGGAAATTTTCTACAAAACCATCCAGGAATGTCTGGGAGACGTACGTTTTACCGCAGCCGGCAGTGATCCGTTCCGTACGCTGTCTGTCCTGCGGGATTATTACCATGAAGCGAAAGACATCGCTTATCTTCCGGGAAAGCCTGTCTCACACGTACTCCACATGTCTGACTGCTGGGAACAATTCGTACTGACAAACTGCTGCGGCACTCTGCCGTGCGAAATGCTGTATCCGCCCGGCCTGAATGCTCTGATCGACTACGATCTTCACTCCAGAATCAACTATCTGAAAACACTTCAGATATATATTGAAGAAGGCAGGAATGATTCACGTGCTGCCGCAAAACTGTACATCAGCCGGAATTCCTTTCTTTACCGGCTCGACAAGATCCGTTCTGTCCTTGGCGATCCGCTGGAAGATCCGGATTATCTGTTCCGTCTTCAGCTGGGTCTGCGGCTGTACCGATCACACTTCGTCTGATCCGCGGCAAACCGTTTCAGATGCCATATGGATCTTGTTTGATCCATGCTCCGGCGGCAGCTCCCCCGATTATCAGGATCACGCCCAGAATCTGCAGAGGAGCCATGGTTTCTCCCAGCAGCAGCGCCGATAACACGACTGCGGAAAGTGGTTCGATATATCCGCAGACGGCTACTGTTTGTACCGGAAGGCTGCCGATTGAAGAGAAATACAGATAACAGCCGATTCCTGTATTCAGCAAGCCCAGCATTAGGATCCATATCCAGTCTCCCGGCATGACCCGCATTCCAATGCCTCTGTTTTTGACGGCGGTGAATGCAGCGACCGTCAGAAAGCTGCTGATCAGCTGGATCAGAGCGTTTTCCAAACCTGCAATGTGCTTTGCTTTTTTATTTGCCATCACCATGAATGCATACATTACAGCGGAAAGAAGACCGCAGAGAATGCCAGACGTATTCGGCTTTTCCGTGACATTCTCATTGATCAGAAAAACACCGCACAACACGGCGGCAAAACCGATAAGTCTGACGGCGGTCAGTTTTTCTTTGAACAAGAGCGGCGACAGCGCCATAACAATGACCGGTCCGCAATAGTACAAGAGGGAAGCAATTCCCACGCCTGTCAGCGTATAAGCTTCAAAGAGAAACATCCAGCCTGCACCCATCGCAGCGCCGGACAGACAGATATACAAACAGTCGCGCCAATATCCGGGAAACTGAAAATGACACCTCTTCAGCCGGAAAAGAAAAAGCAGCAGCAGGCTTCCCGTCATCGTCCGCAGCAGCACAATATCGCAGCTTGCAAGATGGATGTGGCTTGCCACGATCCCGTTGGAGCCGAATAAAAGGAGTGCCATAATATAAAGAATATAAGGTTTTTTCGATTTCATGCTGACTGATTCCTGCCTTTGCGGCGGCACGGCCTTGACACAGCTTTGTTATTGTATCTTGAGCAGCCCGCCTGATAACTTACAGGAAACAGTATATCATCGATTTAAAGATCAAAAAAGCGAATGTTTATCATTCTTTGCATTACAATTTCGAATCATGACGGCAAATGCCATCTTCGGCGTGATCCAGTACTGGCTGTCAGCCAGCCCGCGGACTTCTCCGGAGGAAACGGCCCGCATCATCTGCAGACTTCATTTCCGGTAATTCTATTTCTTTCTATACAGATGGTAGATCGGCACCAGCGGCAGAAGAATAGGCGTTCTGTCGGTATAATCGCGATAGGCCGGCATATCTCCATACCGTTCCGTCTGACGTTTTTCCAGCCGTTTCGCTCCGCCGAACATGATCGCAACGATGGAAACATAAGCGATAAGCGCAACCGCCCACTGTGCCCATCCGGAAAGTGCGGACAGACCGCCGATCGTCACACCGGTCCAGTATAAAATTTCCCCGAAATAATTCGGACACCGTACGATTCTGTACAGTCCCTTTGTGGCGACCATGTCAGGATCCGCAGACTTCTGCGCACTCTTCTGACGGTCCGCCGCCGTCTCGATGATAAGCGCGAACACACTGACCGCCGCGCCGATCCAGGGAAGGACCACATCGTCCGCGCCATTGTACAGGCGGTAAAACACCGGACTCACCTGCATCACATACAGCACGGCCACGACAAGCCAGATCGCCGTTTTCACCGGAATCGGCATGGTGCTTTCCGACGCCGTCGCCGAGGAAAGCGTTTTGCGGTAAGCAGCATTTTTGACTTCCCGTACGATCAGAAATCCCGACAGACGCAGGCCGTACGCCGCGAGCAGGAGGCACTGCACCACATGCACCATCTGCATCTGCCCGTGAAACAGCACGAGAAGGACGATGCCGAGGCCGGCGATGGCCAAACCGTAGCCGACCGAAAGAAAATACACGTATTTATAGAATCCGACAGCACAAAGCACCGCCGCCGCCGCGAAAAGAATGATCAGATAATTCCAGCCCATAATTATCATGCTCCCTGGTGAAAACTGTTTTGAATGTATTCGGAAAAGCTGTGGCTGCCGGCCTGTACGTCAGCCTCCATAGATACGGAAAGTGTCCACTTGCTGAAACGCAGGATCGCTTCCTTGCCGTTCTTTTTGTATCGGTTGACGAATGCCAGCACGTCGAACAGAAAAGCAGGCGCGTGCTTGATGACGGCCGGCTTTCCCGCCGCCGCGAAGCACATCCGGACGATTTCCTCATACGTGTATGTCTCCCGGCCGCCGATCGAAACTGTGCAGCCGGCATCGTCCAGATGCGCCACGATATAATCGGCGAAATCAGGGGTATCGATCACATTGGCGCTGACAGGCTTCTTGCCCAGCAGCGTTACGGAGCCCTTTTCGATCATAGGGCGGAACACCTTGATCATATCGTAAAAATAACCGCTCGGACGGTAGATGATATAGTCGAGGCCGCTTTGTATGAGCTCCTGCTCGAACAGATACTTCGCATTCGCCATCGGGACGTTCGGCGCGGTATCCGCCTTAAGGACGGAAATATAAATGAATTTCTTCACCCCTGCGCGCTTTGCTTCGTTCAGCAGATTCCGGTTTCCCTGGCAGTCGATGTCATAATTGGTCACGGATGCGCTGGCTTTGGTCAGACCTACCGCGCTGATGACCATATCCGCGCCGTCACAAAGACCTTTCAGCGCGTAAGGCTGCGTCACATCCAGCTTTCGGAACGTAAAAGCTCCCTATCACTGCCCAGATTTCCATAAGCGCCTGCCAGTACAATTTTCATGATAAGACCTCCCTGTGTTACGTGATAAAATTACTGAGCCTGCTGCCTGAAAAGCTCCGTCATCTCCTCAGGCGCCGCACAATATTCAGAAAAGAATCAAAATCCATTTCCGAACTGCCGGCGCAGATCAGCACATTCTCCGCCAGAAACAGATCTGTCTGCGGCAGCGTGTCCCGTTCGTCCGGCAGCAGCGCGATGCAGCCGGCCAGCTGACGCACCAGCAGACGGTGACGCCGCGCAAAATCCAGGTTCCGGTTTCCTGCGAACCCATAGCCAGCCCAAATGTCACTGTACTGCCTGCTGAAGCGCATCACACCCTGATAGACCGCCGTCAGGCCCTGTGCAAGATCCGGCGCAGCGATACAGTCACGTTTCATCTCTGCAAGCACGGCACACCAGTCCTCCAGCATCACGCCGCCGGCCAGCGCCTCTTTGGAGGAAAAATAATTGTAAAGCGTACCTACCGCAATCCCGCAGCGAGCAGCGACTTTCCGCATAGTAAGGGCTTCGTAGCCGCTTTCCAGCATCAGCTGTCTGGATTGCTGCAGAATATTCTCCTCCAGGTTTTCGATCCGCTTCGGCATGGGACTTCTCTCCTTTTTATGAACACGTTCATTTTTACTTTGGACATATCGTAACGCGGGATGCGGAATTTGTCAATTACAAAAACAGGCAGTCTGTTGACTGCCTGCATAAAAAGAACATTGTAACCAAATCTACTGCTCCGGCGATGTTGAATCCGTAGAAACGCGGCTCCAGTTATTCGTATTCCAGATGTCATCATGTATGGAATACCAGTCTGCCGGCAGGAACTGATTCCCGTTGTTGACCTGAATATCCCAGTCTTCCGAACAGATGACGTATTGGTCGCCGTCATATTTCGCATCACTGTTAATGATATTTCCCGTATAAGGATTGACCGGATTCGAAATAACACCCTCTGTCGCAAGCGTAGGCACATCCCCGTTCGTCATAAATTCATCGGATGTCTGAAAGCCTTTGCTGTCAAAATCCTTTACCATCAGCAGCGGTGCGTACTTTTCCATATCCTCGCACGTCCCGTCCCCGTTATCGTGGATCAGCTCGTCAAACTGATTCAGATCGAAGCCATGATCCGACACCAGTATGATACGTGTATTGTCATAAAGATTATTTTCCCGCAAATAGTCGAACCACTCGCCCAGCTTCATCATCGCTGCCATATTGGACTCGTAATGGCTGAACTGATCTCCGGCTGTCATATTCATTGTCCTGCCGCTGACCGTAAACCGGTCCGGATGTTCCGCGTCGTATCTTGTGTTGTCAACATATGACCTTGGTTCATACTCCGGCGTCTGAAGAAGCGAGATATCATGTGTCGTGTCATTTGTCAGTATGACGAACGAACCGGTCTGATTCGTTCCGGCCGATGTGAGTTCAGGCAGGTTGACCAGAACATTGTAAGCACTCATAAAGAGTGAAAACAGCGGTCCGGCATCAGCGGATTCAGCATGCTCTGATCCATGCTTTGTCTTGTTCCCGGTGTCGGCATCGTTCAGATAATCCGGCGCCATATAATAGCCTCCGTTGTATAAAAAGTGCTGCAGCAGCAGAGGTGAGGTCTTCATCAGACTGTAGCAGAAAAAGTTTCTCTTGTTGTTTTTATTCCGTTCCGTCGCGCTGTCATCGTATTTTCCCTTGGTAATATAGGTATGGATATTCGGACAGTCATCAAACACCGACAGATCCGGGTAGTTCTGATAATTTGGATACGTAGGGTCGCAGACCGTAACCTCGTAGCCATTCTGGTCAAATAAGACCGGAAGAACTTTGATTGCTTCATTCTGCTTCTCCATCAGCGATTCCGAACTACGCTTGTTCAGTTCGACAGGCGTATATTCATAACCGCCGAACAGTGCCGGCGACGCGAAGTTTGTGTGGCTGCCGTAAGAAACCGTATTCGAATAATACGTAAAACCGCTGAATTCTTCCATCAGCTCCGGTTTTTCACTGAAGAGATACGGTATATAAGAACCGATCGCACGGTCCATCATGATAACGACAACGTTCTTCCCCGTCTGTGACAGTTTTATCGTGGGCTTCGATCCCGCTTCCTCAGCGGCCTGCTGCTTTAAAGGCTTCACGGAATTGTTGATATTCACTGCGTTCACGCCGGTCATACAGATAACGGCTAGAATGCCTACGGTCAGGGCTCCGGCCGTCACCTTCTTAAAGCGCCTGAACACAAACACCATGACAAGAGCGATGAGAACAAGCACACCGGCGTTTCCCAGTATCTGGATTTTCGTATAGTGGAAGTCCTGGTCATACTTCAGAGAAGAGGAAAGAACTCCGAGATTCGTTCCGTAAAACATATAATCTGCGATGGAAACACCGCACGCGACCCACATGATCTTTTCAAAGGCAACTTTTCCCCTGCGGTCTGCCAGCCAGTAAAATACGCTGAACCAGATCAGGAATGTGCCGAGTGCCAGACAGAACGAGCTTATCACATACCACAACGGATGGTGATAGGAATAGAGATCCACGAAATCCTGCGGAGAAGATTTGATGACCGCGGACGGGATCAAAAGGCCAAGAATGACCGTCAGCAGAGCGGCACAAAGCAGGAACATCCTCTTGTCCGGCGTCCCCGTTTCTTCCTTCACCATATGATTTCTTCTCATCACGTACACGGCAAGCGGCAGCTGCAGGGCAATTCCGACAACCGTCAGGATCATTTTATTATGCATGGTATACGATGCGGAGCCAATTGCAAAGGCAATCAGAACCAGACCGGCCGCAGAGCCCATAATCGATAAAACCTTGCGCGGTTTCTTTATCTTATAGAAAATATTCTTGCACAGTGAAAAAACATTGTTCAGTGTCCAGTAGAAAACAAGGCCGGACGGAGAACTGTACAGGAAAACCAGAAAAAACATGGACATGATAAACAGCTGAATTTTGGTCTTCTTCGGAAATCCCTTTGTATAGATCATGCTGGAAATGATATTGATGACTGTCATGAGAATCGGAAGAAGATTGACGGAAAGACCGCCGATGACGATCAGACCGTCCTGCGCGCCTAAATTCGACAGCGGGCCGAAGGGCACACCCTGCAAGGCCTTTAAATGGGACAGAAACTGATAAGCGCCGATAAAAAACGGGATTTCCAGGAACAGTGAAATGGATCCCTTGAACGCATCCATCGTCTTATAGTGATTCTGACGATAGTATTCCTGCTGCATCATCATCCGCTCGTCGCCGGAGAAAACCTTCTTGATATGAGCGATACCGTCATGAAGCCTGGCTTCCGTATCCCGCTCTTCCGCCTGCATGGCATCGGCTCTTTTGTACAAAGGCAGCACCAGAAAATTCATGGCAAGACTCAGAACAATAATCGAAAGTCCCGGATTATCCGTAAACCTCTGGGCAAAGCTGAAAATGAATTCAAAGAACAGCTGCAGAGGACTGATCAAGATTGTATATAAGATTGCGCCAAAACTCATTTCTCTGCCTCCGAAGTCATCAATTCTTTCTGTTTTGCCAGCAGATAGTCCACCGCTTTCCCGGCGCCTTCGCCTTCATAAGCCCAGGCCTCTTTCCTCGCCCGGTCTCTGCCTTCACTGTAGCGGTTGTCATTCAGGCATTCCTCAATCAAGGCTTTCAAAGAGCCGACATTTTCTTCTTTCAGCTGACAGCCGATCTCCGGAAGGATTTTCGACGTCCATAACGGTTCCTTAAGCCACCACGCGTCATAAAGACCCACGTCGATCTGCGCGTCCGTATAAATAACAGGTTTGTCATAAATCAAAGTATAGTCGAAAATAACGCCGGAGAAATCCGATATCATGATGTCGGATCTGCGGAGCACCTCAAAGTTATCGTTGTCACGGTTCCATTCCAGCTGCTCGCTCTCCGGGAATTGTTTCATCAGTTTGTCCGTCAGCGCCTGCTCCGAAATAAAAGACTGCGGATGCGGACGGATGATCACATGAAAGCCCGTGTCCAGCAGCGGCTGGATCATTTTCTCCCCGTACTTTGTCAGGATCGCTTCCGGTCCCCAGGACGGCGCCAAAAGGACCGTCGTCGGATGTTCCGGTACCGGACCGGCTTCCGTAAGCCGCTTCTTCATTTCATCCATATATGGGATACCGGTCAGTTCCAGCTCCTTCTCCGGCAGATCACGAAGCTTCTCCAGATCACGGATCTGTTTCTCCTGATATTCCCCCGATAGAAGAACCGCATTGTAATGATCAATACCGAACATGCGGTACATCGTGATATCACTGGCAGCGTGCGGAATATGCACGTAATAGTCGACTTCCTTGGAACGTTTCCACTGATAGACATCCAGACCGGGCGTCGTAGAAAGTACGATCCCCGCATTCAGAAAATTCAGTTTTGCAAAAGCCTTATTGCCTTCCCCGATGAACTGCCCTTTCGTATGCGTATAAGGGCACTTCAGCACCGGATCATCCGGCGAAGCGGTCATATAAACGATATTCTGTTCCCGCCTGTCCATTTCACGGCAGATCGGTTCGAAAATATTCCAGTATCTCTTATTATCGGAAAAAATAACGAAGGGAATCTTGTTCTTGTTGACCGCTACTTTCTTACCGCCGCTCACAACAAAACGGATTTTCACAAGAAGCATGTGAAGCGAGTACACGCCTGCGCCGAGCAGTCCGATCAAAATTGTAAAGAGCATGCTTCCCGTTCCGGGATCGATATATAAAAAGAGCATTTTTCATCCTTCCAAAGTACAAGTTACCCGGATGCCCCATCAAAAATCCAATCCCGAAACCTTGCAGATTGCATAAAAAAATATCCATCGTAAAATGGACTCAAAGATCGCAGTTAAACGTCAGCCGTTCCCCTCGCTTGATGTGCATCAGCCGTTTTGCACCGCAGCCTTTCTGGCAGGCTTTACCATATACTTATTATGACATTATACCGTTTTTGTGTTGGCTTTGCAAGGAATCCGCCGCATATTTTTAACATATGCATCTTTCCGGCTGACATTTCTATTTCAATCCGAAAGAATTTACTGATATACTTTATGTATCTTGTATCAAGAGATCGAATCATATGGCAAATCAGAGTGAAAAAGAAAATCCGTTTGAAGATTCCAGCGACTTCGCAAAAGCCCGTTTCTACAGGGGCGACGCTTCGGCGACCGGTGCCGCAACGCGGCTGGTCGCCGAATTCATCAAGGCCGTCTGATATTAAAACGTATCCTCCAGCGCCGGGTAGAACCGGCGCCATTTTTGATATCTGGATTCATACTTTTTCACAAGCTCCGGATCCGGTTCCATACTTTCCTTTATTTTGCAGATTTGACGGACGGCAGACGCGACGTTTGGATACGCGCCGCAGCCGACAGCCGCCAGTACGGCGCCGCCTAAAGACGGACCTTCTTCAGATAACGGAATATCCATCGTCATGTTCATCACATTCACCAGGATCCTGACCCAGAGTCTGCTCTTCGAGCCGCCTCCGCAGATATAGGAACGAGTGGGGTCGATCCCGCAGCTGCGCACCGCCTCCATCGAATCCCTGAGTCCAAACGCGACACCCTCCAGCACGGACTGTGTCATCTCTGCCCGCGTCGTATCCATTCTGAGTCCGATAAATGCACCCTTCGCATCCGGATTATTATGAGGCGACCTTTCTCCCATCAGATACGGAAGAAAATAGACATCGTTGTCGCCGAGACGCTCCTCCGCTTTCAATTCCCCACTATAATCCGCTGTCTTCAGAATTTCTTCCAGCCACCACTTATTGCAGGACGCCGCGCTCAGCATACAGCCCCGGAAATGATAACCGCCATCGGCATGCCGGAATAAATGAACGGCATGGTTCGTATTATTCTGGTAATCGCTTGCCGAAACGAAGACCGTCCCGGACGTTCCCAGCGAAATGTTGCAGCTCCCGTTCCCGGCTATACCAGTCCCTAACGCCGCAGCCGCGTTGTCGCCGGCGCCCGCGATGATCCGTACCGATTCCGGAAAACCCAGTTCCCGGGCCACTTCTTTTTTCAGATTTCCGGTTACGGAAAAGCTGTCATACAAACGCGGCATCTGCTCCTCGCGTACATGACAGATCTCCAGCATTTCCCGAGACCAGCACTTATTTTTCACATCAAACAGAAGCGTGCCCGACGCGTCGGAATAATCTGTGCTGAAAACACCGGATAACCGATACGCCAGATAATCCTTCGGAAGCATGATCTTCCGGATCCTGTCCAAAATTTTCCCGCTCATTCTGGTACAGCCACAGAAGCTTGGGCGCAGTAAAGCCGGCAAACGCGATATTTGACGTATAAGCGGCCAGTTTTTCTTCTCCGATCACATGATTCAGATAATCCGTTTCTTTTTGTGTCCTTCCGTCATTCCACAGAATCGCAGGCCGGATCACACGGCCTGCTTCATCCAGAATGACAAGCCCGTGCATCTGCCCTCCGAAGCTGATCCCCCGGATTTGACCGCGGTCCGTACCGGCCGTCAGTTCCTGAAGTCCGATGACCGTTTCCCGATACCAGTCCTCCGGCTGCTGCTCCGACCACCCGCTTTGTGGAAAAGACAACGGATAACTGCGGCTGACAGAATGAAGGACGGCACCCGTGCGATCCATCAATAACAGTTTTACAGAAGAAGTTCCCAGATCAATTCCGATGTAATGTTCCATCTCTCTTTTTCCTTTGCTAAATCGTATTGATAAATGACCGTATATACGCTAACGCAGCGCGATGGCCGAAAGCACCTGGTCCATGTAGCGCCGATAAATTCGCCCAAATAGCCTCTTATAATAATATCACAATCGAATAACATATGAACATTTACAATCGCATCCGCAAGATAAAACAGATACGTGTCAAACATCCGCACGGCCAAGCATGTAAAGAGCTCTGTAAATAACTAGACAATTCAACAAAAAGGTCTTCTATGATAAGTTAGTCACAGGAGACCTTTTAAACTATAATTCTTTGTTTTAATTATACTATCTTATTAAAGAGTATTGCTTTATCGCCCGGTGCATTAACTATATGCATCTTTCGGTGGCAATTCGGACAAAGTGCCACTGTGTTTTCTACTGAGTCCTCTCCACCTTCTGAAAGCCATTTAATATGATGGCTTTCAAGGTATGGCTTTCCGTCTTTATCGATAAATGGAGCCGGCTTTCCGCATAACTGACAGATTCCTTTTGCACGTTCCTTAGCATACGCAGCCACATATGGATCACGAACATAGGCATTTGATATCACGGAACGATGTGCTGCCTTTATAGATGACCGTTCATTAGCCTTTTCTTCAAGTTCTGATGCAGATAAAGACTTTGCTTTATTTTCCTGAGTTTTCGTGTATGAAGCAAACTCAGATTCTGTGACAGCTGCTGTATGTCCCGAAGTACTTAATGGAAACATCCAGACCTTTCGGACCACACCACTTTCATCCCGCTGATCTTCCTGATACGGAGCACCACAGAGATGAACTACGCCCTGATAGATATATTTCGACGCTTCGAGCACTTCGAAGAGATGTACTTCAACACCATTTTTATTTGACTCAGCTAAAACCCTATTCTGAGTTCCACTTAATGTCTGATCACCATTCTTCCCCATTCCAGTATAGTGAAGTTCGTCGCCATACCATTTGTCATCATACAAGCCTTTTGTGTGATCCGAAATAATAACCAATGTCCCCGTAGTCTTTGAGCGACGCATTCCGCCCATATTTCCTACTACAAAAGTTTTTGTTAGCTCCTTATTTGTTACTACTGAGCCAATTGTAAATGGTGGTTTAAATGTGCTCATTCGATCACCTTCTATTCTCATTAATGATTTAACTATATCATATAACCTTTTTAATGACCATATTACACGATGAAGCTGCTATTCTCTCTTTTAACCTTTTATTTTATTGGAAAAGTGCTGAAGTGTTAAGTCGAAAATATGGGAGTATTGAAAAGCAGGCAATTGGAGATTGCCTGCCCTGCTTTCTTTGCTGTATGCTTACAGTATACTGCGTCAATTTATTTGTAAACTATATGTTGTTTTTTCATTAATGTGCTTGATTCTAGTATTTTCATAATCATTTCACAAATATTATATTGAACCATTGCTCTGATCTTCGCTCGACTCTCGCGTCATCACTCAACCACAAATCCACCGGTTTCATCATTACCGCAGCATCCTTTAAAATCAGCTCCAGTGCTGGCTTATCTAAATCAGTAAAGTACCGGCCATTTCGCATTCCTTCAAACGTGCCATGCTTAAAGGAAGTATAGAATACCCCTTCCTTCTTTAATGCCACATCAATTTTACGGAACATGTCTGGCAGCTCAGCTTTTTTCATATGAAGGATCGACGCACATGCCCAGATACCGTCATACCTATCAATATCCTGAAGATCTTGAAAAAGCATTTGTTTTACCGACTGACTCAGCAAAGTCGCAGCTAGTCTACACATTTCCGAGGAACCGTCAATGGCTTCCACTTCATAGCCTCGGTCGAGAAAATACCTGGCATCACGTCCTGAACCACATCCCAAGTCCAGAATTTTCCTGCCGGTTTTGATATGACTTAGGAACCTATTCTGAATGCTTATTAAATTCGCATTACTCGTGTTTTCAAAAAAGGCATGTGCGTTTTCGTCGTAATACTGAATGGTTGCGTCTGTTTTTTTCAAAATACTGTTTCACCCTTCTGGTCGTTTGACCATGTAAATAGCAGGTTTTGCAGCGCCGAATTGTAAACCTGCTGCAAAAAATCATGCCTTGCCTCTGGTGTATTTCCTGTCTGGTTCATCAATATTTCCCGCAATGGATGATGACTGTTTATCAGAAATTCATTTCTCGTTGACAAGCGTTCCAGGCCATCTTTTTGTCCGCACACCCCTCTACTCTTTAGCATCGGAATTAATATTTATTTCATCAATAGCAATTCCAAGCAACGAAGCTGCTTATTATTCATGCCAAACATACCCTGTTACTCAACAGACACTTCCGTATTTCTTGGAATTATCTTCGAATAATCCAGTTTAAGAAATGATCATCTTTAATTTTCTAACGAGTATATTATATCTATTCAGTGTATCCTGGTTTTTCCGCAATACTCTCTTTTAACCATTTAATTCAGTTCATAGAATAATAAAATATCATATAAGTCGAACTGGTCGCTGGTAAAATCAATATAATGATCATTGATTTGTTATAATAATGCGTACCGCCGCCATTTATTTTTACTTTGTGAATCATCAGCTTGGCAGCTTGGGTATGCGGTTTCTTTCTCCCAGCATTTCAGCAACACTTTAAAAAGGTCATCCAGTGTATTAATATCAGCATAAATCTTATTTATCGCTATGATTTTCTTATCACTCTCGCCATAAAAATGCAGTTCTCTTCCGGATTTTGTTTTATACATAAGCCTTACCTTTCATTGTATTATTCGAATCATTCATCAACTCTTTGGTCAGTGTTTTATCGTAAATAACTCGAGCACCAAGAATATCCGCTAATCGGTCATCATCTTTACGTGGGCATTCTGTATACCCATGCGATAAGTAGAAACTTGCGTCACTCCCAGCTAAAACAAAAATTTCTTTATATCCTGCCCGTACTGCGTCTTTTTCCAGTTTATCCAATAAACGCCCGGAAAGTTCATCCGCTTTTTCCGTTCCTTCATCAATATACATGTATCCTATGCAGGCTGTATCATCATCATATTTCTTAATATTACCACTGCCGCAGCACTCTCCGTCTATCATAACAAACCTTACATCAGACCGTCTTGGGAATTTATAACCACTCATTGATATACCTTTCCGACAATAAAGAATTTCATAAAGCATCCTCTTTTTCAAATACGAATATGCTGTTTTCCAAAGAGCTGATAAAAGCTTCCAGCCTCCAACTGCTGCAGCCCTGACACCTGACCGTCACCAAACTCCATAATAATCAGCCTGCCGTCGGTTTTTCTCGCCAGATCAACGGTTACAAAATTGCTCCGGACTCTGGCTGCTATCGAATTGATCCAGAAAGACTCTTCATCCGAGAAATGAACGTCATGTTTATCTGTCCAATAAATTTCTTGTGAGCCGAATAGCATCTTCAAGCTTTCCCGAATTTGTCCATATGGATTCCGGAGTTTCATCTTTAATCGCTTCAAACCAGTTTGGCAGCAGATGGTAATTTTCATATTCCTCGGGCGTATTGATCAGCAGGATCCCCTTTTGCTCCAAAAGATGATAAAAAGCGCGGTACATTCCCGGTTTCATCATCCAGCCTCTGTAAACTGTGAGTCCGGAAATTTTTTCGCCATGCATGGATCGTTTTCCCTGCTCCAGATCTTCATAACTGAACAACGCGCATGGATGATTGAGAGCGGCCGCCTGGAACTCAGCCTCATAATCTTGTTTTCCATGAAACATTTCAAAACCTTTGAGTTTAAAACGGTTCCTGTTTAGATCAAATAAAAAGTCATTATTTCACCGCCTGTGTAAATCTATTAACTCAATTTCATAGAATTCAGCGTGAATTTTTCGTCTTTGTATCTTTAAAGCAACTATATCACAGAATTTTAGAATGCTGATTTGCTATTTGACAGGCGGGCGGACTCAGGGAAATTATTGAACAGTTTGGGCGCGAAGACACAAAAAATCATGGGCAGGTATACGTGGATATGCTCTTCTGTCCATGAATGGCAACTATCTTAGAACTGTTTCTATCCTTCCTCTGAGTTCGAATCCGCACGCAGGGCAGTTTGCCGTATAAGATTTCAATATTTCTCCGCAGCTTGGGCATTTGTAAATTTCCCTGCGGACTTTTGCTGTCTCATTTCTTTGCTGTCCGGTGACACGACCGAAAAGCCACACTTTGGGCATATTTTTGCGCCTTCCGCAATCTTACCTCGTAATTCGTACAGAACGCCATAGCAGTACTTCCATTATTATATGACCTGATATGGATTCGGTTTCCGTGCAATCAGAACAATGTCGACGATCCACCCAATGCCAAGCAATCCTAAGGTGAATAAATACAGCAGTCCCATGACAGGTTTCCCCTCATAAAATTTATGAATACCCAGCCAGCCGAAGAAGAAACAAAGCCAAAATGACACCCATTTATTCCTCCAGGTGCCGCCTTTTTTCTGCACACGCTGAATGCCGGACTCTAAGTCGTCATTTTTCTCATTTTTCTCCGACTTTCTGAATTTGTATCCGCAGTTCATACAGTAAAACATATCTTCCGGCATCTCTTCCCCGCACCGGGGGCACTTCTTTTTTCTAATTCCGCCTTGAGGAACAGATGTGTCCTGTCCCTGCTCATCTGAAAAAGCCCGCGCTCCGCACTCCGGACAAAACTTGTCATCGTCTCCGATTTCTTTGCCGCAATTCATACAAAATGGCATTCTATTCCTCCTATACATCTTGTTTCACTGCATCACAAATATCTCTAATATTGCAGTCCAGATACTCATAGATCCGCAGAAGAACGGAAAGGGCAGCTTTCTCCTTCCGCTGTTTTTTCTTGCCCATCCTAATCAGCGAGCCAAGCTCCCTGCAGCTGATCACCGTTTTTAAAATCATATATCACAAGTGTATGCTCTGCGATTCTCCGCCGCGATACGTCATCAGAAGTGCCGTGTCTTTTTCAGCAGGAACTCCGGTCCTGCATAGTCTACAACTGCCTGCGATATCTTGTCGTACAGCCCGATGATTTCTGTTGGTTTATTTGGGAGAATTATTGATTCAATAACCTATCGTTTTCACATCCTATTCAAGCTCTGTCAGCATTCTTGTCAATGACCGCCCAAATCCAGATATCTCTTATCCACTCCGTTTCGAATCAGCACGTCACAAATCGAATCAAACAGGTGCAGAACATGTTTTGATTTAATAAATGGGTAATCACCGGATATTCCCACACGACTGTTATCGCGTAATGCCCAGGCATTATACGCCTCGATCTTGTGCGTGTTTCCGTCGATCGAAAATTCAAAATGGTTTATTACCCCATCAATTACAAATGGAAATTCCAGTTCGTCATAATCAAACACAATCCTGTTTTTTCTGATAAGATCCTTCATAATCAGTAGATCCTCGCTGCTGATCGTTTTTACTGTACTTATGCCCGGCGTCGATGAATGTTTTCTGCCAGCACGAGGTATATAAAGACAACGTACATTTTCTGTGGGATAATCCATTACATCGACTTGTGAAACAGGATCATTCCACGCGTCATGAAGTGCATATCGAAATATTCTTTTTTCATTCATATCTGTTAGTTCCAGTCAATACATGGCCGCCTTTTTACAATTGCTGTGAATGATTCGGGGATTATATGACAGGAAGCTGGGGTCCCGCTATTCCAGCGTCTCCGCCACTTCCTCCAGCAGTGAAATGATCGGCAGATGCTGCGGACAGGCATCCTCGCACTGTCCGCACCGGACACATTCCGATGCTTTCGGTCCGCCCGGCCGCCACGTATAATCGCCCTTTGAACGATCTAAGTCTCCATACAGCTTGTAGACGTTCATCACGTTGAAAATTTCCGGAATATGCATGTTTACCGGACAGCCGGCCGCGCAATAATGACAGCTGGTGCAGGGGATCTGATCGATCTTGTGAAGCGCCTCCCGGGCATGCTCCACAACGTTTGTCTCTTCTTCCGAAAGCGGCTTAAATTCCTTCATATAGGATAAGTTGTCCTGCATCTGTTCCGTGCTTGACATACCGCTCAGAACGATCATGACGCCCGGCAGTGACGCTGCGAACCTGACTGCCCAGGATGCTGCGGATACGTCTGGATCTGCGGCTTTCAAAATGTCCTCCACAGGCTTTGGCGGATTCGCGAGGCTCCCGCCCTTGACCGGTTCCATGACAATGATCGGTTTCCCGTACTTTGCCGCAATCTCATAACACCCCTTCGACTGGACCACTCCGTCATCCCAGTCTGCGTAATTAATCTGAAGCTGTACAAATTCTGCTTCGGGGTGCTCCGCAAGGATTCTGTCCAGGAGCTCCGGTGAATCATGGAAGGAGAAACCCATATGGCGGATCAGTCCTTCTTCACGCACCGACTTCAGATAATCCCAGAGTCCGTATTTGTCATAATCCGCGAGATTTTCCTGATCCAGTCCATGCAGAAGATAAAAGTCAAAATAGCCTGCTCCTGTTCTTTCCAGGCTTTTTTTTAATTCTGCTTTGGCGTCCTGCTCATTGCTGCAGCAGAACGATGCGGCATTCAGCTTAGTGGCAAGATAGTACGTGTCTCTCGGATGCCGGCTGCAGAGAGTTGCTTTTGCGGCTTCCTCCGATCCTTCATAGATAAACGCTGTATCGAAGTATTTCCCGCCTGCGGCAAGGAAATCATCCACCATCTTTTTCATTTGTTCCAGATCGACCGGACGGTTCATGTCGCCTCCCTCTCTCGGAAGCCGCATCAGACCGAAGCCCAGCTTCAAACAATCTTTTACTAAAAATTGATCCTTGCTCATGGTATCCCTCCACATTTTCTGTTTTCTATTTTTGGAACGCTTATTAATTACATGATATAAAATTTGCCGTGCATTGACAATGATCGTTTCCTGTTTTCTTTAAAGTTCTTGTGCCAGTTCCGTGAACGCTTTCGCCAGAGGCGTGAGTCCGGAGTTTCTGAGATGTATTACGAAAAGTTCACTGTCATGGCCCGTACCTTCGATATCCATAAAGTGAAGTTTTCGGTCATCCATCAGAAGACGGTCTGCTTCGGGACAGATCGCGCAGCCGATGTTCATTGCTACGAGAGGCCAGATACTGGTGATCTGGTTGTATTCCACGAGTATGTCGATCTTCGGCTCCCAGTCAGTGAACCAGGCTAGGATCTCGTCACGGAGACCCGGGCGGGACGGCATGATGAGCGGCTCTTCCGCCAACTCTTCCACACTCACGGAGTCGCGGGCAGCCAGCTTGTGTTCTTTTCCCGTGAAAGCGATCAGCTTCTGACTGCCAACATAATTTGAAACGAAATCGGACTGGTCGTAGGGACTTCTGACAAAAGCGACGTCGATCAGGCCTGACTGCAGCCTGTTGCAGATATCGACGCTGTTGCCGCAGTACACCTCAAAGCGGGCTTTCGGATACCGTTCCCGCATGCTTCTTATAATTCCCGGCAGGATCTCGCCCGCCGCCGACTCGGTCGTTCCAAGGCGAAGCTTTCCCGACAGCGCTTCCTCGTGCATTTCGCGAAGATGGGTTTTCGTGTGGTCGGCTGCCTTCAGGATGTTGTTCGCCTGTTCGAGGAAGTAACGCCCTTCTTCCGTCAGCGCGAACTTTCTTTTGCCTCTTACGAACAGCGCTACGCCGAGTTCTTCCTCGAGTTCTTTCATGGCTCTGCTCAGCGGAGGCTGAGTCATGTGCAGCTCTTCGGCAGCATGTGTAATATTCTGTTTTTCGGCGACCGTCACAAAGTATACCAGTTTATTGAGTTCCATAGTGTTACTATACCTTTCAAGTATTCTTTTTATCCATTATAAGAATTTCACAAATGGAAATCAATAGTGTATTATACATATTGGCTTTGGTAAAAAAGAAAACAAAGGAGAAAAACGATGACATTCATTGAATTTACAGAAATCGCAATGCTTATACTTTTCGGCGTTTCATGGCCGTTCAACATCATCAAGTCTTACCGGTCGCAGACAGCAAAGGGAAAAAGCATGCTCTTCGAGCTGATCGTAGTAATCGGCTACCTGTTCGGGCTTTCCGGCAAATTTGCCGCGTTCGCGCAGAGCGGACACCTGGCGCTTTCAGTATGGTTCTACATTGCTGACATCGTTATGGTTTCGATTGATATGGCACTTTACCGCAGGAACGTTCTGCTGGACCGTGAGCGTGACGCAAAGGAAGCGGAAGAAAAGGAAATGTATCTTCAGAAAAGCGGCGTCGGCAGCATTGCGTAAGAAAAAGGGGATTATTCCGGAAAGCGTCCTTCGTAGATGATCGACCGCTCACCATAAACTTTGCCCCAGTTCCGGATCGGCATAGCCCATTTCTTGGTGCCTCAAAAGTGTCCGGATATAGGGCTTTCAGCAGCGGCTGATCGCCTCTTTCATTGTCACAGACAGAGCAGTGGATCGTATCGATGAACAGAATTATACCTTCGGGACTTTAGATATCATACTTATTCAAGAGCTGCCGAATAATCTCCTTTTTCCCCGCTGTCAACCTAACGGAATCTTAAATGTATTTCCCAATTTCCTTATTCACGATATATCTCAGTCTTAACAAATACATATCCGATTTGGGATAGCATTTAAATGTGATGGGATCCGCCAGATCCTCTTCCATCAGCTCCATCACGCGTGCTCTCCCCGCCAGACTTTCCAGCAGCTTCATCGCTCTTAAATCTGTCATCGCCTCATAATGAACCATCATGCGGATCGATTCCTCCGGATGTCTGTCTGCGCCCGGATAGACCAGAAACGGATCGCCCGCAGGAAAGGCATTATCGGCATCTGTAATCTCGTACGGGTTGATATGCTCATATGAAAACTGGCTATTATAAAAATTATATCCCCAATGGAGAATTCCTATGATTTTGTACTTGTACAGCTGGATGCCATAAATGCGATTTCGGAGTGACGGCATCGACATGAAACGGTTACTAACTTCATAAAACTGACCAGTACAGTAATACGTCCACATATCCTCAAGACCATGCTCTAAAAATTCTTCGATCTCATTGTTGCCCGGAACCGGCTTATCTACCAGACCATGCTTATAAAACTCGTAACTGGATAAAGCATCAAACGTATGGAAGCCGTCTAACATATGCCCCAGCGATTCTTTGGCTGCTTTGTAGCTTTCCAGCTGCTCTTCTCTTGGTTCGTCGGATATATGAAAATACGTCGCGTCTGCAATCCCCCATGCGCGAAGTTTTGCAATCAGCTGAGGGAGGAATGCCTCCAGGAATCTGGTGTATTTGCCAACAGCGGGTGTATGCCAGCCAAAGATCTTTTCTTCTTTTCCATCGACACGCGCCACGACCTTCGGCGCATACTTTGCGCCCCACTGTGAAAACAAATGTGACATTTCGAAGTATTCAATTCCGTGTTTTTTACATAAATCGATCCATCGTTTCAATTTGTCAAATCCAAAACGATATTCCCCGTTTACCACTTCCACCTCGATCAGCTGCGTTGTCGTTCTTTCCGTACCGACTGCGGTATCCAGCGGTGTCGTGAATAACGGCACCATCATCATATTGCAGTCTCGCTTCACATATTCGGCGAAAAAATTATCCAGGATTTCCCAGTGTTCTTCCGAGAAAACACCCACACGATAATAATCCGCCAGGCAGTCCGCGTGCAGCCATTCTGTATGCATAATCGGCAGACTGGGAAGCATCATTCCGATTACTTCTGCTTTCATGACTGTCCTGCAGACTGTACTGCCTTCCTTTTCAAAGCCGATTTCGATCTCATATATTCCGGGTTTTACATCCTCTGTTAATTCCACGTCTACCCATAAGCTTCTCCACTGACCCGAGCAGACAATCGCGCACCCGTCTTTTAATTCTCTTAGAAGATCGGGATATATTCCGGATGTTGTCTTCAGATAATTATCATCCACGATTCGATTTGTCACGCGTCCCGCCGGTACACATTCCACCGACCGCACATGAACATGCTCAGAAATTTCCGAGTTCACGGTCACCTTTAAGCGCTCTCGCCGAAGGGAATCACCGTAATACGCCACCTGATAAGAAATCGTTTCTCCCCATAATCCGCTCAGCTTCAGGCATTCTGTCCTATACTTCGGTTCCTCATCCGGAAAAACTTTTACCAGAGAGCTTAACAGCTTCATTTTGCAGCTAACCTCATGATTTCCCCACATTTATTATTATCCCCTTCCGGAATTCATTGATTTCTTACATGTCAATGAATGCGCCCCATTTTCTTCCCGCTTCCATAAACCATTCTACTTTTTCCGCTTCCGCCGTATGCGGGACATCACATCCGGTTGCCAGCACGTACCCGTTTTTCGCGCCTCTCATCTCTTCACAGTTCTTCCGGACAGCGTCGAATATCATTTCCTTTGTACCTAGTGTGATGACATTCGTCGGATCAACGTTGCCCGCGATGGTCATATAATCCTCCAGCTCGGCTCTTGCCTCGGCAAGGGAAACTGCGTTGTCGAGACTGATCTCGCCTAACGGATACTCTTTAAAAAACTTCCAGATATGCTGCGTCCTCCCGCACATATGAAGCGATACGGGATGCCCGCTTTTTTCCAGTGCGTATTCCGTAATCTCCTTCGTATACGGAAAAACGAACTCGCCGTACCTTTTCGCGCCGATCAGCTCCGGATTTGCGACCGGATCTGCCATCGCAATTCCGATTCCAAATTCAGAAAAAGCGTCGATACAGCTTTTCTGGCTATCCGTAACGATCCGCATCAGACGATGAACCATTTGCGGAGCTCTCCTCATGTCCCGCAGTAATATTTCAATATCACGCAGGAACGAAGCAATCGTAAGCGGGCCGCCAATGCTGGCTTCCAGGGGCACGATTTTGGCCGCATCCCGAAGCTCTGCTGCCGCGGTGCGGAAACGTTCAATCGTACTGCTTTTGCGCGCGTTTATCGCCTCGATTCTGTCCAGATCCGCTGCGTCAGAGATGACCGGACCTTTGATATACGCGATATTATCTGGCGGATATGCGATATTTGCTCCGAGCGCCTCCGCAATTCCCATAGAATTGGGACCGATCCGCATCCGGTCATGGCCGTATTCATTGAATGATTCGATCTCCATTTCCGCCATGGAAAAAGGATCCAGATAGATCCTGCTCATCGTGACATGATATCTCCTGCATTTCCATTGGTCGATAAACGGAACAATGGGAATACGGTCATAATCCGCACCGCTCTGAATCGCTTTTTTACGCTCCATCGGCGTCATTTTGTCTTTTACATTAACAGATGCTTCTATCATGTTCTATTATCCTTTTATTCCGCTTAAAGTCATGCCTTCCTTAAACTTGCCCTGCATAAATAAATAAAAAAGGAACGGCGGCAGGAAATTAATAACGGCACAAGCCATCGTCAGTCCTACGTCCGCGTTATATTGTGTCTTCATCATATCCAACGCCAGCGGAAGCGTTTTCATTTCTGGCTTTGTACACGCCACCAGCGGCCAGATATAATTATTCCATGCTCCGACAAATGTGAATATCGCAACTGCCAGAATCGAAGATTTGATCAGCGGAAAAATCACATGTATGAACGTTTTCATATTTCCGCAGCCGTCAATCTTTGCCGCGTCCACCAGCTCATTGGGAACGTCCAGAATTGCCTGCCGGATAATAAATACGCCGAACGCCGTCGGCAGCGGCAGAATCAGTGCACTGTACGTATTCAGCATGCCAAGATTTTTCACGATAAGAAACAGGGGAACTAAAATCAACGCGGACGGAACCACCATCGTCATGACGATTCCGATAAAAATCGCGTTATTGCCCTTGAAGTCCATTTTGGCGAACGCGTATCCGGCCAGTGCGCATACGACGACAGTGAGCAGCACTCCGGCAACAGCGACAAAGCAACTGTTAAAGATATACTGTCCAAAATGATCCAGTGACAAAACCTTCTGATACTGCGCCAATGTCATTTTGTTCAGCGAGAAATCAAGGTCATACGCGTTGATCGTTGATTTAAATGACATAAGAAACATATATATAAACGGAATCAGATTTACTAAAATGATAATAATAAGCAATATATCTGAAGTAATTCTTTTAACTGTTTTTTTCATCTTGCTCCCGGCCTAAATTTCTGACGCTTCTTTAGCCAGAAAACGCTTTTGTGTAATGGCGATCATAAATATTAACAGGAACAGCACGTTGGATATTGCCATGGCATATCCGGCATTGCTTGAGCCAAAGCATAACGTATAAGCATATAAAACCAACGTTGTCGACGCGTTATTCGGTCCGCCGCCAGTCATCATCATGATAATATCCATGACACAAAGCGATGATGTGACTGACAGAAATGTGGCCAGTATAATCGTCGGTTTCAGCAGCGGCAGTGTGATTGAAAAAAAACTTCTGATTTCACTCGCCCCGTCTACTCTGGCCGCCTCATAATAGCTGTCCGAAATTTCCAGCAAGCCCGAAGAAAAAATGACTGTATAATATCCCATGCTTTTCCAGATACAGACCAGCGCCACGACGATCAGCACGGATTTGGCGTCGCCTAAGAGCGTCGATGGTGTGATGCCAAAAAGTCCAAAAAATTTCTCTACGATGGGAATCTTTCCATTTAAAAATTCTCTCCACACAACGCCGCAGACAACCCCTGAGCAGAGGAACGGAATAAAGACCACACAGTTTGCCAGCTTGCCCAGCCACCTTTTACGGCAGGCCACCAAAAATACAGAAATCAGAACGCCTGTCACCATCTGCAAAGGCACAATGTATACCATTAGTTTTATCGTATTATTCAGGCATTTCAGAAACTTGGTATCATGAAAAAGCCTTACGTAATTATCAAGCCCGCGAAACACAGGCGGGGCTATGATCGTATATTTTGTAAATCCAAGCACAAAAGAAATGATAACGGAGCCTGCCACAAAAACGATTAAGATCAAAGCAATCGGTGAAATATAAAGATACGGCACGATTTTTTTCAGAGCTTTATTCTTTTTGCTCATTTCGTTCCTTTCAAAAAATATGCCCGCATTTCTGCGGGCATAAATACGAAATCAACGATATCCTATTTACCTGCCCAATACTCATCCAGAAGATTATTCGCATAATTCTGTGCTTCGTTCAATCCCTCGTCAACAGACACTTCTCCGGACATGATTCCCTGGAAATCCGCGGAAAGCTGCGTTAAAATCTCAGTTCCGCACGGTCCTGCCTGAAGTCCGTGCCACTTGCCGACATCCTCTGTATAGATTTTCTCCATCTTCGGATCGCCAACGTAGTCTTCACTTTTTGTCAAAGCCGCTCCCGGACATTTTGCATGATACTTCGTCATAAACTCAGAGCCTGTCACGTATTTGATAAAATTCATGGCAAGGTCCCTGTTTTTACAAGCAGACATCAGTGTCAGACTATCTGTCGCGCCGAACGTTCCGTACGTTTTATTCTTTAGCGATGTTACATAATTCCATTTCAAATTCGGATACGTTTCCGCAAACGTTGTTTCATCCTTCTGCGAAGAACGTGTTACGCCGAATGCGGCTTTTCCTGCGCCAAACACATTGGAAAATCCTTCACTCCAGGAAAGCGACATATAATCCGGATTCATGTACTGTGTTAAATTCTTCAGCCAGGTCATAGCTTCCTTGCCCTTTTCATCGGCAAACGCTACGGATTTAAGATCGTCATTATAAATCTGTCCTTCATTCTGCCATAACGCACTGTAATACGTTGCATTCAGAATCTGCATAGCGCCTGTTTCACTTGTGTTGAGACCTGCCGCGTAACCGTACTGGTCAACCGTACCGTCGCCGTCTGTATCTTTCGTTGCCTCTTTACAGATACGGACAAAATCATCCCACGTTTCCGGTGCTTTCTCATTCAATTGTGCCAGAATATCTTCATTGTAATAAAGGACAAACGGTACACCCGTTACCAGAGGCCATCCATACTGTCCGCCCAGAAGGTTTCCATTCGCGAGATACTTATATTCGCTGCGGTCTTCGTCAGTAACGTACTCCGACATATCAACAACCGCACCCGAATCAATATACGTCGGGAACATCTCAAAATACATATATCCGACATCCGGACCATTACCCGCGTTTAACGCAGTCGTATAGGACTTTTCATAATCCTGCCACGGAATAATCGTAATATTGACCTTACAATTATTCTCCGTTTCCCAATCCGTGAGCAGCTCTCCCCAATTTGCCTGCGTATCGTCATCCAGCGGCGGAACCCACACCTCAAGTGTCGTTGCTTCTGTTGAATTTCCCGCCTTGCTGCCCGCGTCCGAAGCCCCTGACTGGCTCTTGCTTCCGCACCCTAACACTGTCGTTCCAAGCAACGCCGCACAGAGGAGTAAACTAACAATTTTTTTCTTCATTTTTTTCTCCCTTGATGCAAAATCTACAGCCTACACGGTACATGATAGCACAGCCAACAGGGCGCAACAAATTCAAAGTTTCAATAATTCCTCCGCTTATATTGAATGTTTCTATATACTAAAAAATCCTTTTTCATCCGGCCCTGCGGCTGAAGGAACCTTTAGAATTGTTAAGATATTTTGCAGAAGTATTTTTAGAATTGGATTTTATAATAAGTCCATATCTTAGAAATTTACCAGCAGGAGAAATGCTTATGTTGAATACAAAGATTTTAATAATTGAAGATGATGCGGATATCCGGGAAGGCGTGCGCATTCTTCTGGAAAGCGAAGGATACGCCGTTACGGAGGCGGATAACGGAAGAAATGGTCTTGCCCTTCTGGATGATTCCTTCAGTCTCGTGATTCTCGATGTAATGATGCCAGGAATATCCGGATTGAAAACATGTGAAGAAATTCGAAAGATTTCCGTAATTCCGGTTTTATTCCTGACGGCGAAATCGAATGAATCCGACAAATTGATCGGCCTTATGGCCGGAGGTGACGATTATCTCGTGAAGCCATTTTCATACGCCGAGCTTCTCGGGCGGGTAAAAGCCTTGCTGCGCCGGTATCAGGTGTACAGCGGCAAAGCAGACAGTCCGTTCGCGTCGGAAGATGCGAGTATTTGTGTCGGCAATATAACGATCAGGGAGAATTGCAACGAGGTAAATGTAAACGGTAAGGAGGTTGACCTGACCGATCTGGAATACCGCATTTTGCTTCTTCTGATGAAATATCCCAGAAAAATCTTTTCAGCCCAGAATTTATATGAAAGCGTATGGCAGGAAGAATATTTGTACAGTTCCAACAGCACCGTAATGGTGCATATCCGAAAGATCCGGTCAAAAATCGAGGAAAAGCCGGACGCTCCCGATCATATCAAAACTGTCTGGGGAAAGGGCTATCGCTTTGAATAGAAGAACGTGCGGATTGAAAACACAGTCGTTGATTGCTTTGCTGGTTTCCTTTAGTACGGCCGCCGCTGCTTTTTTGATTATGGATCAAGTATCCTCTTCTGTCTTAAATAACTATTTCGAAACAAGCACTTATATCAGCAAAAAATCATCCGAATACATGGATTCGTTTGCGTCATACATTGCCAAAAACAACATTGCCGCCAGTGACAGCGCAGCTGTCAACAGCTGGCAGAATTCCGGCAAAAAGATCAGTACCATCATTTATATCAATCGGGATGGCAAGACATTGTATGACTCCCTCCAGTTTAACTGGCAAAGTGATACGGCCGATAACGCCGAATCTGCTGTCACAGCATCCGCCAATGCCGGTTCCTATGAACAGGATCAGTATGTGGGCGGAAATTACGGCAACAACAGCTGGTTCTATAAACGAGAGCTCGCGTTTTCTGATGGACCGGCGACTGTCTCATTGTACGGATATTTTGACCAATGGATTTATGACGCGGTGCTGATCGGCGAAATTCTTCTGTCAGGAGCCACGCTGTGTGCGGTGTTTATCTGCCTGCTCCGGCGGAAAATCAACTACGTGCTTCAGCTAGAGGAAGAAATCAAATTTCTGGAAACCGGCGGACTGAACTTCCCCATTTCCGTCAAGGGACATGATGAACTAACCTCGCTTGCCGACAGCCTGAACCAGATGCGCGTTGCTCTGTCCGAAAACATGGAAGCAGAAGGTGACGCCGTGAAAACGAATTATGATCTTGTCGCTGCGGTGTCACACGATCTGCGAACTCCGCTAACGTCCCTGGCGCTGTATCTCGACCTGATCCATACAGGGAAATACAGCACCCCGGAGCAGTTTAACGCTTATCTTGAAAAATGCCGCAATAAGGTGTCGCAGATCAAACAAATGTCCGATCAGCTCTTTGAACGCTTCTATCTGGAAAAAAGCACCAAAAAGGCCCTTGAGCAGCCGGAATACGCGCAAACGGTATTTGAAGAAGGTCTGTCAAACATGGTAGGATACGTCGGAGAAAACGGATTTGAGGTACAGGCCAGCATGGAATGGCCCGTCCAAAAAGTTTCCGTATCCTCGTATTACATCAATCGCATTTTTGACAACATCAGTTCCAATCTTTTGAAATACGCTGATCCCGCCTTTCCGTTAACGCTTGAAATAAACCACGATAAGAATTTTTTACAGATTGCTTTTTCAAATCGTATCCGGCAGTTGGAAGAAAAGCCGGACAGCACAGAGGTTGGCGTTGAGAATATTCAATTTATGATGGATAAGATGAATGGAGAATGCTTTATCTCGCAAAACTGTAATACGTATTTGCTTCGTCTGCGATTCCGGCTGGAAGCAAATGAAACGGAGGTGCATCAGCAATGACTTGCAATGTATTAGCTTTTCTGGAAAACAGCGCGGCAAAGTACCCGGACAAAATTGCCGTAAAAGAAGAAGCCCGGGCCATTACCTACGCTCAGCTGCTGGAGCAAAGCAGGAAAATCGGCTCCGGGCTGAGCCAGATCATAACGGCAGGAACCCCGACAGGTGTTTATATGGAAAAAGGCATCGACGCGCTGTGTTCTTTTTTCGGGATCGTGTATGCAGGATCGTTTTATGCCATGCTCAATACGGAGCTTCCCGCCAAGCGCCTGCAGCAGATGCAGTCCATTATGCACGCCCGGGTTATCCTGACAACCGTGGATTTAGAGGAGGAAGCGGCGCGCCTGTTTCCGGACACAGTCATTTGTACGGCAGAAGCGCTGAAGAACTGTAAAATCGACGAAGCGCGGCTGCAAAACGTGCGAGACCATGCAATAGACACCGATCCCCTCTATATCAATTTCACCTCCGGCTCAACCGGCATCCCGAAAGGAATTGTGGCTGCACACAGAAGTGTCATCGATTTCATTGACTTCTTCACAAAGCTTTTTTCCATTGAAGCGGATGATGTAATCGCAAATCAGGCTCCGTTTGATTTTGATGTTTCTGTCAAGGACATTTATTCGACGATAAAAGCCGGCGCGACACTTGTCATCGTTCCGCGGGAATTTTTCTCCGCTCCGGCCCGACTGCTTGATTATCTCTGCGAAAGCCGGATTACCACGATGATATGGGCGGTATCGGCGTTATGTCTGATCACCACCTTTCACGGCCTGGATTACAAAACGCCGGAAACCGTCGCCAAAATTCTGTTCAGCGGCGAGGTAATGCCCTATAAGCATCTGTGCGAATGGCAGAAGCATTTACCGGATGCCTTGTACGTAAATCTTTACGGTCCGACGGAAATCACCTGCAACTGTACCTACCACATCCTGGAAAAGGGCCGGGATTATTCCGCCGGCATTCCAATCGGCAAGCATTTCCCGAATGAAGATGTTTTTCTTTTGGGGCCGGACAATGAGCGGATTACACGGGCGGGCGTCATCGGGAAAATCTTCGTCAGAGGAACAGCTCTGGCTCTCGGATATTATAATCAGCCGGAGAAAAACGCGGCACAATTTATCCAAAACCCGTTAAACACCGCCTTCCCCGAGCTTGTATATTCAACGGGGGATCTCGGAACGTATAACGAAGACAGCGATCTTGTTTTTTGCGGGCGGTCAGATAATCAGGTCAAATATCTCGGACACCGGATAGAGCTTGAAGAAATCGAGCGGTCAATGGCGGCCGTAGAAGGAGTAGACCGATGTTTCTGCGTCTTTGACACCGAGAAGTCCCGCTTAAAGGGATATTATGTCGGTTCCATTGAAAAGAATGAGTTACACGCGATAATGCGCGAAAACCTGCCCGTCTTTATGGTACCGGGCTTCATCCGCAGACTGGATGAAATCCCGCTGACCAAAAACGGTAAAATAAGAAAGGATGGTCTGATATGAAAAAATTAATTGAAATTCTGGAGGATATTCAGCCGGGGATCGACTACACAAGCTGCAGCGATTTGATCGATGGGCAATATCTGGATTCGCTTTCCGTTATTTCCCTGATTGCGGAACTTGAAGATGAATTTGACGTTACGATTCCTGCCGTTGAAATTATCCCGGACAATTTCAACTCGGCCGATCACATGATGAACATGATCAAACGCTTGCAAGAGGATTAAATTATGCCGCTTTCATCCCTTTTGTCGGCGGGTGAAGGAACTGCTCTGACATCGTTTTTTTCTCCCTTGTATCTTGCAGGATTCCTGCCCGCATGCTTGATTATATACAGTCTGGTGCCGAACGCATGGAAAAAGTATGTCCTTTTGTTTTCCAGCTATGCTTTCTTTTGGCTTATCAGCGGTAAGCTCCTTGTTTTTCTGATTTTGTCGACATTTTCCATGCACTTTTTCGGCTTGTGGCTGGATCGCCTGCAGAATCAAATGAAGACACAGCTTACCGCCGCCGAAAAAGAAAACAAAAAAGCAATAAAGAGTGCCTTTGTTACGCGCCGGCGAACCGTTGTTCTATTGGCAGTGCTTTTTCATATCGGCATGCTGCTGGTGTTAAAATATTCCGGGTTCTTCGCGATAAACATAAACAGCCTGTTTTCCTTCCTAAATATCCCGGTTCAGCTTGAAATACCGAAATATCTGATGCCGATCGGAATTTCCTTTTTTACGCTGCAGGCGGTATCTTATATTCTCGATGTTTACAACGGAGTGATCAAGGCTGACGGCAGCCTTTTCCGGCTCGCGCTCTTCCTTGGCTTTTTCCCGCAGATCGTCGAAGGCCCGATCTGCCGCTATCGTCAGACGGCTGACGCGCTTTGGAACGTAAAGCCCATCCAGTATGCAAATCTGTCGTTGGGAATCCAGCGGATTCTTTTCGGCATGATGAAGAAAATCGTCATCGCAGACCGATTAAACCCGCTTGTAAAAAATGTGTTTTTAAAACATACGGAATATGAGGGCGGGGTCATTGCCATTGCCGCCCTCTGCTATACGATACAGCTCTATATGGATTTTTCCGGTTCCATGGACGCGGTCATGGGAACAGCACAGATTTTTGGAATCGGAATGCCGGAGAATTTCAAGCGCCCGTTTTTCTCAAAAACAATTTCGGAATTCTGGAAACGGTGGCATATCACTTTAGGTACCTGGTTCAGGGACTATGTGTTCTATCCGATTACGTCCACGAAAGCAATGAAGCGGCTGACCTCGTCCGCCCGCAGGAAAATCGGCAATCATTACGGTCCGCTGCTTGCCGGCAGTGCTGCGCTGTTTTGCGTATGGTTCTGCAACGGATTGTGGCACGGCTCCGGCTGGCATTATATTTTCTTCGGAATGTACCATTTTGTCTTGATTTTAGGGGGAAATATCATCCAGCCGATCGTAAAATGGACAAACAAAAAACTGCATATCAATCCGGAATGGTTCGGATATCGTCTGATGCAGATGGTTCGGACCGCGATACTGGTGATTATCGGAGAACTGTTCTTTCGGGCAGAGGGACTGCGCGCCGGTCTTCAAATGTTCCGGACAATGGTCACACAGTTCTCCTTCACCTCACTCAATAACGAGCTCCTTATGAAACTGGGATTAGACCGCTTTGATTTTTTCATTGTCGGAATCACCCTGCTGATTGTTTTCATCATCAGTATCCTGAACGAAAGGGGCATTTTCATCCGCAGCGCCCTCGCGCAGAGAAATATTGTTTTCCGCTGGGCGATGCTGTATGCACTGATCCTATACATCGTTGTCTTTGGTGCGTATGGTTTGAGTTATATCCCGGTCGATCCGCTTTACGCACAATTTTAGGAGGTCGAATATGCACAGCTTCATAAAACACGCCGCTTACAGCGCGGCATTCACAGCCGGTCTCGTGATACTGCTGATGATAGCATCCCGGATTTCGGTGCCGAAAAACAATATGCCAGGTGCCGGGATGCCGGATCTGTCCGCAAACGGAATATTAGGCGAACAGGATCATACGATCGATGTGCTGATCCTCGGAGACAGCGAAAGCTACAGCTCCATAATACCATTGAAAATCTGGGAGCAGCAGGGAATTACCACCTACTGCTGCGGAACCGCATCGCAGAAATTATGCTATTCCGAGGAATTCCTCCATAAAGCATTTCGGAATCAGTCGCCAAAAATTGTTATACTGGAAACAAACGCTATTTTTCGGGATTTTTCGTTCAGTGATATGCTGCTCCATAAAGCAGATAAATACTTTCCGGTATTCGATTATCATAATCGCTGGAAATCACTTAAGGCGCACGATCTGGATTTTTCCGTGAACTATACATATAACGACAGTACAAAGGGATATCAGTTTACAACGGTCACCGACGAAGCCTCCACCGACGGCTATATGAAAGAAACCGATCATTACGCTCCTGTTTCCGCGCGAAACCGGTCTTATGTCGAAAGCATCCATGCATACTGCGAACAAAATGGCGCAAAGCTGATCCTCGTCAGCACGCCAAGCACCGTCAACTGGAACACCGCCCGGCACAACAGTATTCAAAAAATGGCCAAAGAATTAAATCTGGACTATATTGATATGAATCTGATGCGTAATGAAATACCAATCGACTGGAAGACGGATACCCGTGATAAAGGCGACCATCTGAACTATTTCGGTGCGCAAAAGGTCACGTCCTATCTCGGCAGGTATCTGTCCGGGACAGGTTTACTCAGCAATCATAAAAACGATGAAAAGTACAGACACTGGAATGACCAGTCCGGGAATTTCAATATGACCATTTACGCATCCTTGCAAAAATAAAAATCCGGAGGCAATTGTTATGGTAAATAAAAGAATCCATGATTCTTTCCGCTATGCCCTATGAAAAAAATACTATGCGCAGCTCTGGCTTTATCAATATTTCTCATATCCTGCGGCAGTCATCAATCCGCTTCTGGTCACGTGTCCGCTGCCCCGCACAATTCTCCGGCGAAAGAAATCGTTTGCTGGGGCGACAGTATGACATCGGGCTACGGCGCGTCCATCGCGGTAATTACTTCCGGCCGGAGCAAATATAACATCAGCTACCTTTCCTATCCGGAGATTCTGCATGCGCTCACCGGGATGGATACGTATAACTTTGGCGTTCCCGGCGCAACCTCAGAAGAAATTGCCATCATGCAGGGCGGAATCGTCCCGGACCAGGATTTGTCCATGTACAGCACGATCGATTACAGTATTATCGAGCAGGCGAAAAATCATACCGGAGATATATTAGTCCTGGAAATCGGCAGCAACGGCGGGTGGGACGATTATGATGAGCTGACCGCACAGTACGGCGCCATGATTGCCCACTCCGACTGCAGTGAATATATTATTATCGGAGATACGGATGATCCGCAGAACTCCGTTGATTCCAACGTCGTACAGCAGACTGAAGACGACGCAGAATCCGGAATCGGGACAAATGACACCGCGTGGGAACAAGCATTGCGGGAAGCATTCGGCAGTCACTTTATCAATATGAGAGCTTTTATGATCGATAACGGTTTAGCTTTGGCCGGACTGGAACCCACTGAAGCTGACATAGAAGCCGCTCAATATGGAAATATTTCCGTCCAGCTTCGCTCCGACTGGACACATTTTAATTCTTACGGATACTACGTGCAGGCGGTCGGCGTGTACCAAAAGGGCCAGCAGCTTGGGTACTGGGATTAAAGCACGCATCCACCGTTCCAATGACAATGCACGCAAAAGGGTCTTCCCATATGTAAAGCTGGTGCTCTGCTTTCGCTTTGAATAGATTCCACATCCAGGATTACCAGCACCCCTTGGGGCTGATAATTGACGGCCGTGGGTGAGACCCGTCCTGCTTCCAAAATCTGACCCCGGACTTCATCGGAAATCATTGTCGGGTCAAACTTTCTGCACGAGTACCGCGCTTTTGCCAGTTCCAAAAGCTTTCCATGATATCTCTCCGTTGACTTTATAATCTAAAAATACATCTATGCCCTTGCGTATTGCAGCATGCGTTGCAGGAAACACAGGCAGACGGAGCAAGGTTTCCATTTTTCCATCGATTTGGAAGGTCTGGTTCCCTGATGGGGGACGGGATAAGGAAACATACTCCAAGGGCGTTTCATTCAGGATCCTGCTGATATACTCTGCGCTGCGGTATCCGCCGACAGAGATAACCGGCACATCAATGGTCTTTTGAAGTTCCGTGGCATAGGTCTGGAAATAGCCCTCATTGACAGTGGCCTTTACCCCTGACCGACTGGCTCCGCTTCCGCTGACCTCTATCGAGCTGATTCCATGCAATTCCGCCTGCTTACAGATCTCCCTGCTGTCGGAAGCGGACAGACCGCCAGCTTGGAAATCATCACAGTTGATCTTCATGGAAATGTGAAAATCTCCGGTTTTCTCCCGGACGGCATCAATGATCTCAGTCAGGATTCTTGCCCGGTTTTCCGGGGAGCCACCATACCGATCCTGCCGTTTGTTGTATAGCGGACTTAATGTTCTGCTCAGGAAGAAGCCGTGTGCGGCATGGATTTGTACTCCGTCAAAGCCGGCTTTCTTAGCTCTTGCGGCAGCCTGAGCAAACAAGTCAATCACCCGAACAATATCTTCCTGTCCCATCTGAGAAATTTCAATTCTTCGCAGAACGCCGCTTGCATCTTTTTTTCGAAAACTTCCCATGTGGCAGACCGGATCAGTCTGTTTTTCATGGGGATACCGCCCAGGTTAGTCTGATCGAATATATCTTTGCTCATTCTTTTCCACTCTTTTACAGTTCAAAGAACATCTCAGAGCGTTCTTTTTTGTCGTAATGCCACTTGGCAGGCTTACCAGCCGGGTCGGGATAGCCGATCTGCATGAAGGCTGCCATTTCACACTCAGCCATTTCAGGGAAACACTCTTTTTGCTTCTCCACATCAAAAGCCGATACCCATACACAGCCGAGCCCCAAGTCCTCAGCCTCAAACCAAAGAGAAGCTGCGGCGATGCTGGCATCCACAATGCCCATATTCTTCTGGTCGCAGGTCCTGACCCATGCTTCTCCCGGAATATAGCCGACGGCAATGGTCAGCGGTGCATTGTAGTGATACTTGGTAATCTTCTTCACATCGGCAAGCCGTGCCTCACTTTGAATCACCCACACCCGAATGGGCTGATGATTTTCTGCGCTGGGGGCCGTATGAACCACATCCAGCAGAGCCTCAATTTTGCCCTTCTCCACGCCCTGCTTCAAGAACTTTCTGCAGGAATAGCGAGTTTCTGCTAACTCTTTGAATTTCATTTTATGTACCTCCGTTTGGTAATATTTCTATTGCGCAGTTGACTTTTCTGGGCCGCGATTATACTATAGGACAAGGAAATAAATATACAAGTACACACAATTTTGTTCCTTAAAAGAGTGGTACGCATGGAAAAAAACGTATCCGATTTTGTGGCATTTGGCGCATTATGAGATTCTTCACTACAATGAATTAAAACGGCACCTGAACGGAATTACAAATACCGTTCTCACAAGATGCCTGCCTTCTGCAAAAGGACAATTGCAAGTGGATTTCCGCGGATGCATTATATCGATAGTTACCTTATATGGTTCATTGGCAGTTCCCTGCACTTCGCCTTTGTAGATATTTTCGCCAATTCTATCACACGACAAAATATGGCCTTTTTCCTCATAATAGTAGTATCCACGCCAAACAGATTCACTGCTGGCACATTCATACAGCCCCATAACTGACCTCCTATTGCTGATTGATCAATGATAATTCCGGGATCACTGACAATTATCCAAAACCGCTGCTAATTTCAAACATAGGCATCCGGGCGCTTTAAGGAAACGTCCCTCGCGCCGAGGCGCTTGATCTTGAGCGCCTTATTTTTTTCCGATTTCCTGTTTTTTAATCCGGTACTTTGAATATTTTCCCCCGCAATACTTGTATAGTTTCCCTTCTTCAATCAGTTTTCTGATCTCAACGTATGCATTTCCCGGTGATATATTAAGAAGATCAGCAACATTCTGTTTTGTAACCATTCCGTCCTGCGTTCTTGCCAATTTCAGTATCATTTCCGGATACGCCACTTTCTCTATTCCGGTCTGTCTTACATATTGAATGCTCTTATTACTTTCCCGGTATATTTTTTCAGAAAGCATATAACTGCGGGACCTGCCATTTCCGTTTCCTTCAACCAAACCTTCTTCAAGCAGATTTTCAATGGCACCCCTTATCTTTCCTTCACTCAAATGCGTCAGTTCTACAATTCTCGAAATACCCGCCCTACGTTCCGTTTTCAGTAAAGATAGAATCATCAATGCATAAAATGACAAAGGCCTCCCGAGTATATTCTGTTCATCTGCAATAAGTTTTGTAAATTTATCATCTGCCTTTGCACGCTGGATAAAAAGTTTTACATTGCTGCTGGTTGTCTCAGAATAATCCGGCCATGGCCTCCCATATATGATGGAGCCTTCAAAAATCCTGTCAATTCCCCGTCCTGTCTTTTCTGCCAGCCCGATTCTCTTAAGCGCATCCGCTAATGCAGGATTCCTTCCATGCGGTTCTACTGTCAGCAGATTCTCCAGCGTAACGCCATCTATAAATCCACCCGGACTGCTGATCGTCATTCCCTCATCATCTATAAGGACTCTGACCGCTCCTAATCTTGTATAATCTCTATGACAAAATGCATTAATCAGTCCCTCACGAAAAGCTGACTTGTCAAACTCCGGAACAGCCGTGCGAAATAAGCCGTATTCGATTTCACGTTCTGGATTCCACGCTTCTTCATATGTCTCAAATTTTTCAAATACTTCTAATAAAGGGCCATTAGTTTCCGCATTTACTCTTACCTTCGTTCCTTCCAGAACCTGAAATGCCGCACTTGCTGTTGGCATTAATTCTGCAATTCTGTTTTCTTTTCCCAGCAAAAGCATTCCCGTCACTGTCGGATATACTTTTCCATCCACTTCGGTTGTCAGTCTGAGGGCTTTGTTCAATTCCTCATCCTGCAATCCCAAAAGCACTTTTTCTCCGCCTGGATGATTCTGAATCACATTTTTCAATCTCACTCTATGATTTGAATCAAAATCATCTATCGTTGCTCCTGCTAAAGGTCCGGCAGAAAAATCGAGTAATGACAGTTCTGACAATCGTGTCACCACTTCATAGGAATACATTGGTATAACCTCAGGAGTTCCGTCTGCCTTCAGTCTTCTTCGAAGCATTTTCCCTGAAGCCGTAGAGACGACAGTTCTGCTGACTGGTATTTCAATTTTTAAAACCTCACAATTTCCTTCTGTAATTATTTCAGCCCGGACAGATATCGATGGTACTGTACTGTTCGCAATGAAAGTCATTACTCCTATCGGATCCTTATATATCTTATTAACGCCTCAATATCGCCGCTATCTTCCACTCCCAGGTACAAAGTTCCCCCCCTTCGTGTTTGCCATGCCTACTACTTCATCCACCAGGTCATTATCCGAGTATTTTTTTGTATCGCTTTTAAATTCAATGGTCAGATTTTCTCTTAAGGGTATTGTTCTCATCTGTTTTTCCCTCCAACTCATATTTTAACTCAGTTATAACTCACATTACTGTTTTTATCGAGTTATAATTGAGTTAAATTAGCTGTCCAATCAAAACGGGTTATCATTCAAATAAGTGTCTGCGGCACATCCGAACTGGTTATTTACCGGAGCAGCGGACTGTCATTCGTTCGATTTCGACAGTATATTCTGACATCGTATAACGGTATTGTTTATTCTCTTCCTGTATCTCTTTCATGATATCCTCTTTATAGAGCTGGAAATGCATTCTATCATACTCCGTATAAAAAATAAGCCGGTCTGTAAAACCGACACCCTAACGCTTATACTGCTATTCCTTGTATCAAAATGCGAGTCTTAATTTCACAGATTATGTCATCTGCTGTAGGCTGCATCAGTTCCACCATCATCCTGATGATATGACGAGGAGTCCTGAATTGACCGTTCACGCCAGCTGTCGATAGTTTTGACAAAAGATACTCATATACATCACCTCTCGCATCAGTGTCTTTAAGTCTGCTCATTTGCTCATAGAGATCATCCATGGCATCAATGACCTTTGATAACATAAGCGGTGTGGGGATCTTGAATATAGCGTTACCCATATATTTTGAATAAGCACTGTCCTTATTAGCATGCAGGTTCTTGATAAACGGAAATACCATTTCCTGCATAACCGGATACATTCTGTCTGCAGGGAAATCATGAAACACAGACCACTTGAGCTGCGTTCCATCTATCACACGGTCTCCCAGCTTTACTTCTTTCGCAAATATGCTCTCATATGGAAGGCCAAGCATGGCGCTTTCCTTGGCATGTGTATTATCTGCGTCATCCTGGTCATGAATGAACATGAGATATGTCATCTGCTCAATGACATCAAGCGGATTGGTAAGGCCCCTGTCCAGAAAATCTCCCAAGGCTGTCAATTCTGTTCTTAAGTTCTCCTGTGATCATCTCTTAATTCTCCTTATTCCAGTTCCAGGTATATTTCGTGTACCGGCCTCCGCCGATCTTGATTATGCTGCCGTCGTTCTGCAGATCAATAAGTGCTCTCTGTATCGTGATCTGACTGATGTCAGGACACTTCTCCATGATTTCTGACTTGGTAATCGGTCCTGTCGTTCCTTTGATTATCTCGCCGACGCGACCTCCCTTTGTAAGCCCCGCTGTGGTCAGGAGCTTCACTCTCGATGAAAATTCCTTGTATGCCGCAACCACGATGCCCAGCATATAGCTGACAAACGGTTCATAATCATTTTCATCTTCATGCCAGCCTGTTGAGCTTGCCTGCAATGCTTCATAATAGGTTTCCTTGGATGTCTCAATCATCTTCTCTATGGAAATATATTTGCCAACGGTATAGCCGCTCTTATATAAGAGAAGCAGTGTCAGAAGACGCGACATTCTGCCATTCCCGTCATTAAAAGGATGAATGCAGAGAAAATCAAGTATGAACATCGGCATGACCAGAAGCGGATCTGCATGGATATTCTGCAATGCATTATCATAGGCTTTGCAGAGATTTTCAATCGCCTCCGCTGTTTCCCAGGCATGTACCGGTTGAAATCGAACTTTCTTATTTCCTTCTGCATCGACTTCTGCAATTACATTGTCTCCGGCTTTGTATTTACCGCCAGCATCAGGTCCCTGAAATTTATACAGGTCACGATGAAGCTGCTGTATGATTCCCGGCTTCACATCTATATAAACAAAGTTTTCATGAATCATATTCAGGACATCTCTGTAACCTGCGATCTCCTGTTCATTACGGTTGCAGGGAGTCGTCTTGTCCATGACAAGTTTCTTCAGACGTTCATCCGTCGTATAGATTCCTTCAATCTTATTAGATGCTTCTGTACTCTGGATCTTTGCAATATCCATGAGCTCTGTTAAACTGTCTCTGTGAGCTTCCATAAACAGAGTCTGCTCGCCCCTGAACTCATGTATTGCTGTAAGCTGGCTTACTACTTCCAGTGTAAGCAGCTTATCTATTCTATCTATAAAATTAATTCCTCGCATTTCAATTACCTCATATCCAAAGACAATTTTATCATTTGCTTACTATATGATATAATTAAGCATACTATCCAAGCGTATCACTGTCAAGTTTAATTATATCATATTTTGTATTTTTGATAAAATCAAGAAAATCCCTCATGCCTTGATATTACAAGACTTGAAGGATTTTCTGCATTTATTCAAACTCGGTCATATAAACTTGTTTCTGAGTGTACATCATTGATATTTACGTTAAAAACAGTTCACTTTCGTACGCATTCTATATATTCTACATATTTACCGGAGACTTTATTGTCATTTTATTGTCACGCTGTGACAATATAGATTATGACATCTGCTAACAGGTAAATCAAGTATAACATATTTTATCAATAACAATCTTAACGTTTTTTCATTTATTGCTTCATTCCCAGGCTGCTATCTTTTCATCCTAGTTAAGGTAATTATACCATGCATCTCATGTATAAGAAAAAGTCAATATCTTATTGCGGGCAAAGAAAAAAGCACTGCCTTTTACAGCAATGCTTTCACGTACAATACTTATTCTCTTTTATGTTTCATCCACTGCGAACTGCTCCAGATACTTCTCAAACTTATCGCAGTTCACAAGCGGCAGCTTCCCGATCTTATATACCGCCTTTGCTTCATGCGCCATCTCCAGAAATCGGGTAAGCCCGATGCTGTACATCTCCGATCCTTCTCTGAAGCGCACAAACCTCTTTGTTCTCGCTGCCGGACTTTTTGCCTCTATCTCTCTATACCCCATAATCAATTCTCCTTCCTGCAGTCAACATTTATAGTTGCCAATTTCTCCAGTTCAACTTCCTCTTATGGTAAATGCCGCCATAAACTGCACGGTCTGCCTTTTCATCTTTCGCCTGATTCTTCTGACCCGCTGATATGCTGATTCATACTGTATTTCAAGTTCATCTGCGATATCTCCCAGACACTGTTCTCTTGAAATGTATTTCGTAAAAAGCTCACGGTCTTTTTGATTCAGGATGCAGAGCTGCTTGCTAAACAGGTTGTAATCTGTTCTTATGAGTTGAAGCGTATAGGCATCCTGCTTATATTCCTCTTTGTGCTCCAGCTGTTCAAACTCCTTGCCTTCTATCTCGCAGGTGATGACCGCATTTCTGGTCATCACATTATCTACAGCTTTTTTTGCCGTAGGATCACTGGTCCAGCCAATCTTCTGAATACTTACACCAAGATCCCCTGTCGCTTTTCTTCTGTTGTAGTCCCTTTCCGCCTGAATCTGATAGACCAGTCCTTCTGTATAGCTTTCGATTATTCCGGGAAAAACAGAGAAATTCTGGCAGAGGATTTCGAATCTCCTTTCAGCATCAGAGTTAAAATATATCTTCACAATGCTTTTCTCATTTTCCACCAACTGATCTGTTCACCTCCATCTGGTTTACGTCAAGGCAATCGGCCGCTTGCCTTATGCAAGTGCAAGTAGAGCATTTGCACTCTGGTTACTTGGAAAATAACTGCCGTCTGAAAGAAATCATCCTGCAATTACTTTCTTTGTATAATCATATTGTATCGATTCCCGTTAATTCTTTCGCCTGCGATTTGCGTACTTTGGGTATGCGGTGCGCACACCTATTATTCTTCCATCATTGTCACCAGTCTGATGTGCTCCAAGGCTGCTTTCTTTGCTTTATCCGTTTTCATTTCTTTCATTAATGTAATTGCTGCCAATATATACTGATCTTCCTCTGCAGAAGCAGTACCATCCATGATATATTCCGGTGTTGTACATAGAATTCTTGCAAGCTCGATCAGGATATCTCCACTGAGGCCTCTCCTGTTGGATTCATATCCATAAATTACACTTTTCCCTTCAAGACCTAACGCCCAACCAAGCTGCTCCTGACTCATACCGCTCTGTTTTCTAAGATATTTGATTCTTCCGCCAACTGTTGATGTATCAATCTCGTTAATCTTCATTTCATCCATCCATTCCGGTCAGGAAACGTTCCGAATGAAACCCTGATATGCAATTTATCTGCACGCAAAAAAGACGCATGAAAAGTTCCCCAGTTCGTACTGGTTTCTTTTTCATGCGTCTTTAGGATGACTGTCTTCCGATCCTATGCCTTAATTGCCGGAGTCTCCCATATCATGATGACCAATCATTTAATTGTTTGTGTGCTGCATCCGGGATCAGATATAATATCTGCCATCCTTTGAATGCTTTATCAGTAACTCTTCTGTATAATTCTTCATTAACATAACTCTTGTGCAGTGATGACACTTGATCTGCACATTTGGAAGCACCGGTGCCTGCATCTCCCCCGTTACAACATAAGATATTTTCAGACTCTTTCTGCACTTCCTGCAATAAAAATCGATAGTTTCAAAACTCTCCAATTCAGTTCGCTCCTTTGTCATACAAAATATTAATCGCTGCATTTTGTACTCGTAAAGGAAAGGGAAATCACCTTTGCAAGTCTTCCTGTCAGGAGTTCCGATACAGATTGCTCTGCCCTGACTTGCTGATCTGTTGAAGCCAACTGACGGAATGCCTATATGGATTCGCTGTACGCTTATCCCATTCCGTCAGGCTCCGGCTCTTTCCATGAACCACATATTGTTATCTTCATAAAACAACGCTACCTCACGACCATCTACCACACAGATGTATCTTTCCCCTACACCACCTGCTTTCATGCTGGCAGCACGTTTCCTGCTCTTGATCCTCGTAATCTCGTACTTTCTCCCATCTTCCCAGGTTATCTGCCTCGGAAGCAGGATGCCGTCCTTCGTAAACTCAGCAACGACATCCACATAGACTTTTTGTGTTTCCACTCATTTCACCTCCCTGTAATGCTGCACCTGTTGTCTGTACCACATGCAGACAAAACCTACTGCCCGAAATATCCCCTTGGGTGGACGATATGATCCTCTCTGGCATTCACTGCCGACAGATTCTCATCCAGATGCATGATTCCTCTCTGCAGACTGTAGAATCCAAAACGTCTGCGCACCTCATCCACCGCCTTTTCCAACTTAAGCTTCTTCTCCCGCTCCTCTGCACTGGAGAACAGATCCAGCTGCTCCCAGTAATTATCTGTCACCAGACTGCATCCTCTTACCCCGATGCTTCTGAGTGGTTTATCAGTAATGTTGTAGTTCTCTTTGTAAAGCTGATAAGCTACCTCTGCTATCTCACCGGATAGATTCGTTGCATGGTCAATCTTTCTCTGTCTTGTAAAAGAAAACAGACCATTATCCCTAAGACTGATCTCCACTACCAGACACCTGAAACCATTATCCCTGAGCCTTGCTGCCACACTTTCTGACAGCACATAGAGAATGATCTTCACATCCTGATCTGAAATCAGGTCTCTCGGCGTTGTAACACTGTTACCGATGGACTTGATCGGTGCCCTTGTGTTCTCAATACAGACAGGCGCATCATCCAACCCGTTCGCAAAACTCCAGAGCACCATTCCCATCTTGCCAAACCATGATTCCAGCAATGCAGGATCTGTCTCTGCAATATTCCCGATAGTTCTGATTCCAAGCTGTGTCAGTTTTCGCTCTGTGCTTCGTCCGACATATAGAAGATCTGATGCCGGAAGCGGCCATGCTTTCTGCTTATATTCATCCCGGCCCATAGTTGTGATGGCATCCGGCTTCTTATAATCAGACCCAAGCTTTGCAAAAATTTTGTTGTAGGATACTCCGATGCTTACCGTGATCCCAAGTTCCTTTTTAATTCTCCCACTAATCTCCTGCGCGATCTGCAGACCATTGCCTCTGATGTCAGCCGATTCTGTAACATCCAGCCAGCATTCATCGCAGCCGAAAGGCTCCTGCCTGTCCGTATATTCCGCATAGATCTCATGGGTCATTCTGGAGAAGCGTAAGTACAGATCCATCCGCGGCGGAAGGAAGATCAGTTCCGGACATACCTGTCGTGCCTGCCATAAGGCCATTCCCGTCTTCACTCCACGGCGTTTTGCCATATAGTCTGCTGTCAGCACGATGCCATGCCTTGCTTCCGGATCTCCTCCGACCGCAACCGGTCTGTCTCTTAATTCCGGGTGATACAGATGCTCAACAGATGCATAGAAACAGTTACAGTCACTATGTAATATTGTTCTTGTGCCCATACCCTCACCTCTGTTCCATATCCTCTTTACCGCTCCCCGTATATAAAATATAAATCCATTATTTATGGTTTTCAAGTGAAACATGTTTCATGCAGCACAATAATATTGTATTTCGTATTGCTTTTTGAGGCTTGTTTGATATATAGTATAGATAGCAAAAGAGACTGATTACTTTGAAAGGACGTGACATTATGGACTCTCTTGGAAAAATTATTGCAAGGAACCGGAAGCTGAATAAACTGAAGCAGCAGGATCTCGCTGAAGCATTGAATAAATACAACATCCGTATAAAGAAAAATGCGGTCTGTGCCTGGGAAAATGATATCAGTCAGCCGAATGCTTCCCAGATATTCGCTGTCTGCAAGGTTCTCGGCATTACTGACATTTATACCGAATTTATCGGAACGAATCCGGATAACCCGCTGGCTGAACTTAATAAAGAAGGACGCACAAAAGCACTGGACTATATCCGCCTGCTGATTCTTTCCGGTGAATACAAAAAAGAGACATCCATGCCAATTCCATTTCCCGTGGAACGGTGTCTGAATGTCTATGATCTTCCGGTATCTGCCGGTACCGGATCATTTCTGGATGGTGATCAGTATGAACCCATGACCGTCGGATCTGAGGTCCCTGAAACAGCAAACTTTGGTGTCCGGGTCTCCGGTGACAGTATGCTGCCCCGCTTCCTGAACACGCAGATCGTATGGGTAGAGAAAACGCCGGACTTAAATCATGGTGAATATGGAATTTTTTATCTGAATGGGAATGCTTTTATTAAGAAACTGCAGAATAATAAAGAAGGACTTGCACTGATTTCCTTAAATCAAAAATATGCGCCAATCGTCATTCATGAAGATGATGATTTCCGGATTTTCGGCCGCGTGGTCGGCTAGTCCGGATTATGGGACACCAGACCTGATAGAATTCCAGATGAGGCTGAAAATATCACCTCACATCAGATACTATTTATTTTTGCATTTGAGAAGGAAGGAATTGCTTTGGAAGTAATTGACTGCAGATTAAAAGAAGAACGGAGCAAATTAGGGATCACACAGAAACAGCTGGCAGACGGCATAGGGGTCAGTGAGCGCAGCATCATCAATATTGAAAGTGGCCGCGCCCCCTCCCTGCCTACCGCCATACGCCTGGCTGCATATTTCAATCTGCAGGTAGAGCAACTCTTTCATTTGCCTGCAGAAGACACCTGCCGGCAATAGCTGCCGGTTCTGTCCAATTAAATACTCATGGTCATTTATCAGTCTTTTTTCTTAATAGCCTCTACAAAATTAGCCTTTACTCGCATCATCACTTGTTTTTCATCTATATCATACAAATTTGAGATATAACTAAAAATATCATTGTTAAACTCGATAGAATAATCATTTTCCATTCCAGGTATAAACGGTGCGTCACTTTCTAATAGGATACGGTCTACTGGTATATGAGCAATTATATTTTTTCCCGAATTACTCTTCAACATTTGTGGATTTATTGAAAAAAAGTATCCTCTATCAATTGCCTCTTCAAGGTCTTGTATTCTTCCTGAAAACCAGTGAAGAATAACTTTACCTTCAAATCCAGCTAAATGTTTCAAAACTTGTTTCGTAGCCCGCCTGCTATGAACACTCAATACCTTTTCCTTACCCGAACAGGCTTCTAATACTTTATCAAATATCTCTTCTTGCTTACTCATTATCCTGTTGTCATTCAAAGAACCATCTAATCCTATTTCTCCAACATATCTTGTATGTACGAGCAATGATTTAAACAACTCTATCTGATCAGGAAAATCTTTTACCAATTCAGGATGATAGCCTATCGCTATTTTGGTAAATTGATAATCTTGATCAAGATCTACATAATGCTTATAGATGTCTGGTAAATTAGTAACCGCTATCGTATAGGACTTAGCATCTTCAATATATCTTAAAACCTGACTTTTATTTCTATATAAATCAAAATGCATGTGTGCATCCATAAAAAAGAGATTCATTTATATATCCTCTAAGTATTTTGCAATTTCATCTACTCCTCGTTTATACAAATCTGCGTAGTCAGAAACGTGGTCTTTTATTGGTCCATTCATTTGAATAGACATAAAGGCAATTTGGGGATCATACATCTCAAGACCTTGAAGGTATGAATTAAAGCACATTTTCGCCTCATTTCCCTTTTTATACCCTGCATCATAATATCTACTTGTATCAGTTATATTTGCTCTTTTCAGGGCTGCACGTCTAACTGTACACGGTAAGCAGTAACCACAATGCATTGCTTCTTTTTCGCCTCTATGTCTACCTACATCTGGATGCGAACACGACATGGTATTTGCAATGTTTTCTTTAAGCACTTTTTGATTTTTACATTCTATGAGCATTTCTCCTTTTGTTTTAAACTGATAAGGATTATGAATATTCAACTGTATTCCGATATTTTTAATTAGCGTCCTTAACAAGCTCATATAATAGGGATGTGTCGTCCTTGTGCTGCTTGTACCTATTCTGGAAAATGTAAGAGGAATATTAAGCGATATATATCCATTCTCAGATATAATCATTTCTTCACAAGTTTTATACGCAGTAGCAAGAACTATAGCATGAGCAAAAAACATAAATGATCTTGTTCGCGTTGTGTCTTCTACTCCATCAACTACAGCTGCATGAAACTGAAGAAAGTGATCACTTGAAATGGAATAATGCTCTTTTATTGACCTAATAACTTTATCTTGAAATTCCTTGGTTCCCTTTCCTCCGCCATAGTGACTTATAAACAAAATATCCTTCTTACCAGATTCAAGTAAATCAATAGTGCCTATTAGCGAATCCATTCCTCCTGAAAGCATTGATACAGCAGAAATATTCTGACTATCCTTTTCTTTTCTATCTTTTTGCCAACGCTTTTCTGCCTGCTTTTCAATTGAAGATTTTTCTCTCTTTCTAAACACAATCCTCCAATGATCTCCACTTAGAAAATTAAGAGTTTGTTCCAATAAAGAAATATTGTCATGCCAATTATCATAATCAAGAACCGGAATATGGAGTTCAATGTTTCTGCTCCAATTGTCTGCTCCATCATCACGCTTGCATATTCTATCAGCAATAAAAACCGAAAATGATATATATAATAAATCAATACCCGTATCTGAAAACCATTTTTTACAATTATAATCATGCTGCCAGAATGTATATCTAAACTGCTTTGATGAGTTATAATTGATCCTAATATTTTCACCTACAGCCTTATAAGAATCCTCTTCATTATGAACAAAACTTATAATCAATCTAACCCCTCCAATGCCATAAAACATCTCCCCATTATTTCTGGTATAACTTGTTTTGAACTAAAATCTGTACTTCCTTTAATTTTTCCAAACTCAACATCTACTGTGCTTTGGACGATTTCCTTAAAATCACTTCTTATTGATTTTGCCTTCTTCGGATCTGATTCATGCTTTTCAAATCTACTTTGCAGATCTCTTTGCATTAATCCCCAAATATATGACTGCATATAGGCACACATTGATTTCATAGAAAGATCTGGTGGCATATTATTTAAGCATTCCAGATTCATATTATTGCGCTCTATATAATCATATACAAATGACATAGCATCCATCATTGCTGAACGTGCCACAATATCCTCTTTCGTTACTGCATCAGGTGCAAGTGCATCAACAACAAGAGAAATCACCTCATTAGCATTTTTGTTTTCAAATTCAACTTGTATATCTCGTAAAGAATCTTCAATACCATTGTTATTGATGTTTCCAAAGAAACCGCCCAGTGCTCGTCCAGCTCTTACTCCAGAATGAGCTGCCTGAACCATTCTACTTGAGCCACCTGAAGCTTTTACATACTGACCTACTACGTGCTCATAATTTCTCCTTGGCGAACCACCATACGTCCCATTGATTATCCTTGATAGGTTAGTTTTAACAGTCTTCCATTCAACTGCAGGTGCAACTTGTTCAGCACCTGCAGTATCATCGTTACTTCCCTCATTTAGATAATCATCAGGAAGTAACGGATTATTCTTAATTGGTCCCTGATAAATTGTAGATGTTCCCATTTAGTCTTTATTCTCCAAACTATTATTAATTGTTCTCACCAGAGTCTTATTTTCCTTCCACTGATTAGCCATAATCGTTTTTAATTCTGTTTCTTGATGAGTAGATTTAGCAAATTCAGCTATATAAGGAGCCAATCCTGCAGATAATTGCGATGAAGAAATAAGCTTAAGTTGATTTAGTCCCGCCTCGTATAGTTCTTCTTTACATAAAGAAAGTTGCGTAATAATCTTTATCTGATCAGTTGTTAACTTCTCATTAGAAACAAATTTATTAACAACCGCCTCAATAACAGCTTTGCCATCATCAACAGAAATATCATTTATTTCTTTAATTGCCTTTTCAGTGTCCTCTTCACTCTCAGAAATAGCATAGTCAAATACGCGCTGTGCTGCCACAGACATTGTTGCTTTCAATATACTTACCCTTTCTTCAAGCGATGTTCTGGCAAAATAAAAATACAGTTGTAAATCTTCCTCAGCTATTCTTGGTTCCGTTTTAAACCACTGAGCCAACCACTCATCTTTATTATCATTCTGCGTTCCAGCATCTTCAGTTTCACCTGCTTTTAAAATCTTACTCAATTCACCAGTTTTAGATGCTTCTGCGAAGCTCTTAAATTGAATTGGGCGGTAGTACTCTAGCATCATAATCTTTGTTAAAATCTTTTGATCAAGTTCTTTCCCCTTATATTTTGCCTGATTCATTCTAAGATCCAGCATATTCAGGAATCTCTTATACTGTCTTGGATTGCCATTTAATGCTTGAGTCATTAAATCAGCGAGCTGTGAAGCCGCAACTATACTGTCTATTTCCTTCAAGCCAAGATCAGCAATTATTTTATGTAAATCAACTTTTGTAAAATCTTCCCTCTGCGCCTTATGAAAAGCCTCTAAAAAACTTTGGAAGTTCTCAGGTGACAGCCTTCGTTGCAAAAACAGGCATGCAATATAATTTTTTACCTCTATTGTGTCCAGGCGTGGTATTCTAATCGGATACTGAATCAGTTTTTCCATATACTCTTTACCAATACTGATTTCCTGTCCTGGGATATCCTTAAATTTACTTTTTACAGCATATTCAATCTGCCTTTCATCGGCACCTATTACAAAAGCAACGTTTCCCGTAAACAGGAACAATTTCATTGCTTCTAATGTATCCAAAATTGTATCAGGTCTGCACCTGTCTAATTCGTCTACAAACACGACAAGTCTTGAGATTTTGGTCTCTTTGAGAATGTCTGCAAACTTCTTTTGAAAAGATCTTATATCTTCTCTTAACTCAGTATAATTCAATTCATCTTTAACATGTTGCTGTATCTCATCAAGAGTATTATCGCTTATATTTTCTACATTGTTTGACACTGCAGACATAACATTTCTCAGCGTCAATCCGGTTAACGTTACCATGCCTCCAGTCAATATAAAGTCTGCTCCTGTCCCAATAGCTTTTTTTGCAAGTTTAAGTTTATCTATGGAATTCCAAAGTCCCTTTACAATACTTTTTGCAGATTCCGAAAGTGTTCTTTCTTCCGTTACCCCATCAAGTATTTCCCCCAACAGTGCTGTTTTTGCATCATCATAACTTTCGAAAAGCCATCCATTAAAGATCATGCATTTAATGTCATTTTCCTTGCTTTCAAGCACTGATTTGCACATATGTATGACACTTGATTTTCCACTCCCCCAATCACCATATAAACCTATACAAGCAGGAAGTAGGTCATCATTTTCAATGATATCCGTAACACTACTTACTAAATATCCATAATCCAGAAAATCTAATTCTGTCTCGCTATCTCTCCACATAAAAAACCTTTCTATAATTATTCAACCCCCAACGCCTTATACACTGCATCCTCCGCACTCTGATAAAATAGCAGATTAAAGCTGCTCATCAGATCTGGTGGTACCGTTCCAAGATCCACTGCTGATGTCTGAGGAAGTAGCACTTTCTTTGCCCCGCTGTCGAGGCATACCTGCAGCGTGCTTGCCAACTCATTTGCCTTAATCATGGTCCCACTGATACTTATCTCACCCAGAACTACAAGTGAGCTCTGTACTGGCTTCGCCAATGCAATAGAGCATAAAGCAATCAGCGTTGGAAGTGCCAACGTACTTGTCATACCAAGTCCCTGCAGATCCTGATAATTAACAATATAATCTTTTGTTGTTGTGCTGATTGAACCGCTGATTCTGCCGCCATTCGCTTTTAAGAAATTGAATGCCGTATCACAGGCTTCTTTGCAGCCTCTATCTGATCCGAGACCGGTCCGTTCAAATTTTCCATTGCCAGGAAGCATCTGGCTTTCAAGGCGAAAGACACCTATCATGCCAGATTTTCCCTGAGATACTGTATAGACCTGCCCAGGATTACATATTCCTTCCGGTATCAGCTTACCTCCGCCCTGTTCTGGAACAGACACATAATGCTCTTCAAAAGTCTCATTATCGATGTATGAGAAATTAACATCATAAAATTCCATACCGCCCAGCTTTTTCAGCTGCTCCTTTACACGGCGACGCATTTCAAGGGCAACCTTAAGTATTTCTTCTACATCTTCTTTTGTAAACTCGCCATCCGGATAAAGCAGTTTGATATAGCCATCTACCATCTTCCGGACTGCAATCGTATCTCTCTGATTTAAGTTTTTCCCCAGGCGGAAATATTTATCAAGCGCATCTCCGTACTGCTCTTTTCTCAATTCCCGGATGAAGCCTGCAAGATAATCCGTTATAAATCCATAATCATTTGTAAAATGCTCTGGTCTGAATTTAGGGATCTCCCAACCAGGGTTATAGCAATGCATACGGTCAAGAAATGCTGTATCTGTACCCATCTCAGGCGGAAAAGGCTCAAATAACGATGACGTTTTTAAAAGTACATCAACGCTCTGATTAATATTTCCAACAAATACCATAGAAGCTGAAGCTGCCTTTTCTTCTTTTCCTCTCGCAAAAGATCCGGAAGCCATATAGTCCTTCATGATCTGAACGCCATCTTTGTCCTTAAAGTTAATTCCTGCAACCTCATCGAACGCAACAACATCCCATAATCCTACAAGTCCAACTGTCTTCCTACCCATATTATAAAAGAGATTGGCAACGGTCGTCTGTCCTCCAGAAACAAGGATACTGTTCGGCGAAATTTCCTTATACAGATGAGATTTACCGGTACTGCGGGGACCAAGCTCACAAAAGTTGAAATTATTCTCTACAAGAGGAAGCATACGTGTCAGAAGAAGCCATTTTTCACGGTAAGACAATGTGTCCGGCTCCATTCCCGTGGAACGTAAAAGTACATCCAGCCATTCCTCTTTTGTAAATTCCTTCCGTCCTGTTTTTAACTCATCCATGTCAACATGTGGCATCTGTATTGGAGTCAGTTTCGTAATATGAATTGGAGACGCTTTCTTGTCTTCTTCAATAAATTCATAATCTAACTGCACAATACACCATATTCCACCGCAAAGGAGCCGATCATATTTCGTCGGATATTCCTCTCCAATTGGTATATTCTTTAATCCCAGATTGGAGAATTCGGCTTCATAGCTGTCCGTTTTAATATTTAAACTGACAGTAATCATGTCAATAACCGTATGACTTCCCCTTTGACGAAGCATCGACAAAATCTTCTGTGCCTCATCCGGGCGTACAAAATTATCGGCAAGTATTTTCTTTACATTTTCCACACCGGAGGAAATCACATCTTCATCATCCGAGCTGCAATATTGTCCGAGAAGAAATTCAAGAACATATACCGGCACATTCGCGCCTTCTTTAATTTTCTTCGTCAGATCTTTCCTGACAATCTTACCATCAAAGTTTTGGCGAAGCTTTTCTTTGATTGCTTCTCTCTTATCTGTATTTTCCATTTCTCATCCTTCTTTAAAAACCAAAGTCCTGGGTGAACGGTAGATCCATAATAACCTGACGGCTCATGTATTCTACTCCAGTCTTCTCATTTACTACCTTTAGGAAGTACTTGTGTTCCGGATCATAGGTCTTTCTCTTTATATCAAATGTCACTGTATAAATACGGTTTCCGGGTTTGTCATCCTTGCTGTCAGCTTCCAAAAGAACTTCATTTGAAATGATCTCTCCGTCGTCCGATTCAAACTTCAACCTATATACGGCTTTCTTCACAATGTCAGAGACTGCCTGTTCCTGGTAGAAATCCAGTTTCACTCTTAGATTTGTAACTCGCCTTACATCAGTGATCAGATTCAGTTTTGCGTCTTCCGTCTCCACAAGGCCCTTCTGCGTCTTAATAAAGAGTAATGGAATTATAAGCTCCTCCGGTGACGAGCCTCCATGAACATAATTCATACCGCCGCCACATGTAAATACGCTCATGCCCTTGGCAAACATTGCATATCGTTTTAATGCTTCATTATGTAATGCCTGGCTCATCTCTACCGAAAAAACACCATCAACAGCAAGATTATGGTCATCAATGATAAAACGCCTGTCAACAAATGCCGCGTGACTTGCTTCATTTTTCAGCTTATCTGTTGGTTCAAGCTTCTTTCTTGAATAAATAAAGCCATGATCTGCAGTCACATAGAAGCGATAAACATTTCCGCTCTTGGATAACTTCTTTACCAATGAATAAATCTCATCTATCGCCTGCCCTGTCGCTGTGAGGACAGTATTTTCAGACCTTGAATTTTCACCGGTAGAATCAACCTTGTTATGATAAATATAAATTACTTCTTTTCCCGCTGTGAACTCCTTTAATTCCTTGGCACTCATATTTTGTATGTTCTCTACGAGAATCGCTGCTGACTTTTCGTTAGCCTTCTTTAATATCTTCTCCTTCTGCTCTGTATACGCTGTAGGCTCACCATCTACAAGGACTTTGTGATCCTTATCTTCTGTCATCGTCAGTTCATCATGGGGCAAAAGTGCAGCCATTCCAACCGCCGTGTAGGAGGGAAGCGTCCCCATCATCGCACTCATATCGATCTCGCAGTTTGGATCATCCTGAAATTTTAAAGAAAGCTCCTTTGCAGCCTCATATCGAAGTGCATCTGAAATAATGACAACCGTCTTTTCTTTCTTTGAAGCGATCTTATCCCTGTAAAAATCCGACTGCAAATGAAGACCTGCTTTCTGATCGTCTTTTACATAAGCCGAATTCCATGCATATACAATCTTTTCAAGGAAATCATTCTGGTAGATATTCTGCATAAGGACTTTCAGATCATCAAACATGCTGCTGTCATCCAAAGCATCAATGGCTGCTATAAACTTACGATAGTACGTATCGTATTTATAATCAGCGGATATATAACTGGCTGCAATTTCAGCAAGCTCCTGTGCAGGCGTAAATCCTGTCACCTGTAATAGTTCATATCCTGCCACTAATGCATCATACGCTGCAGCATAGGTCTTTCCGAAGTGTTTTCGTTTCCTTATATCACAAAGCTCCGGTATATTCATCCCGGAAAGCGTCGCAGTCTTGTCCTCTGCCAGTTCTCTGCCAATGATCCATTTGATGATCAGTTCATCCACCAGCATAAACGATGTACATGAAACAAGATTTTCAAGACGAATGTCTGTAAGCGCCGCTTCCGCATCAAGTCCTTGTGACGCAACTTCTGAAATCATATCAAAATCATCCTGGAAAATGACGTTATTCATCATGTTATCAAGAAGGACACTGATATTTGTAGTTTTATTCCTTACACTATCCTGCAGAAACAATTTCCATGATTTCGGCTCTGGATCTTCAAAATCCTTGCACACATGAACAGCAAACATGGAAAGAAGCAGTCTCAGTAAAGTTGGTTTACTTTCCTCATATCCGAATCGGCTGGAACAAATTCTCCAAAAATCATCTGCAATACCTGCTTTTTCGAAATCAGTAATAACCCCCTGCTCCTCAATATTACCGGATGAAAACACTGCATACATAAGATCATCAACCGTCACATTTCTCGCCCTGGCAATGACACACAACGCAAGAAGTTCAATGCTATCCGGTTCTGCCGTCGGAAGATCTACTTCCTCCGCCCTTTTTATAAAATCATTCGTTCTGCGGATGATTTCCTTTGTGCTCTTTTTCCCAATCCCAAAGAATGTTCCCATTTTTTTGAGAGAAGCCCTGAATCTGTCCGGCAATCCTATATCCGCCGCAATTAAAGACAGCTTATCTGCGTAAAACTGTCTGGAATACAACAGGGTGTCTTCCAGATGGTTATGTGCCACATCAGGCTTTGCGAAAGGCGCATACACCAGATACTGACCATCTGCATCGTCATGCTCCAATATAATCTTTGAGCGGAAAGCATTTCTGTCAGTAAGATGCATTACCTTTACCCCACCCAATCGAAGTTGATCCACCGAATCCTCAAAGGAAGCGTCTGCATCATACCAGAAGACGATACGCTCACCGCTTTCAAATTCACTCTTCAATTTATTTTCTATTTCCTGTAAGTTTAATTCGTCCATAATGCGTCCTTATCATTTTAATAATTCGTAACCCATTTCCCGCCCTTGGTTGGCCCATCATGGGATATTATTCCAGATTTCTTCAATTGCATCATTGCCTTTCTGACTCCGCCCTCAGACAACCCTATTTGGGCAGCTATCTCCTTCTGCGTGATTCTGTTATTAGTAGTTAAAATCTCAATTATTCTTTGCTCAGTATTGGAAAGTTTACGCCTGTCACTATCCTTCTGTGGCATTTTCTCCGCTACTTTCTCCGCTACTTTCTCCGCTACTTTCTCCGCTACTTCTTCGCTCCTGCCATCTAATCCATAATTCAGATTCCAAAATGTCACGTGAAAATCAGACTCATCTGAAAAGAAAATCGGCATACGCTCATCAGTAATGTTGTCTGCAGCATTATAATCATCCATAATTTCCTTAATGCCACTGCCGGAACGCTCCATAAGGTGTAATCTATGGAAAATATCTGCCAGATACGGATTTCTCCTCCGGGAAGCAATATGATAAATATCCCTCTTTTGAATAGGAAGTCCCTCTACCATTCCACCGGGAGAAGAGATCTCGATTCTGTTATCAAAAATATCCAAATGAACTTCACTGCCAATCTCTAAATAATCACGATGTACAAGAGCATTAACCAAGGCTTCATGTATAGGTCTTTCTAAATAATCCGGAAGATCGATCCGTGAATTCGGCAGTTTTTTCCATTTCAAATGATTATGCTTCTTTGCAAAGTTTTCTCCTGCTTCCAGTAATTCTAATATGTTGCCCTGATATTCCGCATTATCGGCAGCATCAAACGAGCCCCCAGACATGTTATTTCCGGTCCAGCGCGTACAAAAAATCCTTGAATATCTGATAGGGCAATCATCAGCCAGCAATAATCCGGCATTGGTGATTCTGCCTTTAGAATCACACATATCCCATGACTGATACATATCATCTTCAAAGCTTTTTCCCGCTCTGGTATAATACAATGACCTCAATCTCGAAAAGCTGAAATCCTTCATGTTGTATTCAGAAATCAAAGAATCCCAGGACTTATTGCTTCCTTTAAGTGAAAGCTTTCGAATCGTCGCTGCATCTGCCTTCACGCTGGAATTGCCAATCCTGGCAAATGAAAGCATCTCTCCCTTATACCTGTAAAAATAAGGTGTTTCAGATCCCGGACATACATAAACAATGAGCAGAATCTTTTCATTGCCTTCTTTATCTTCCACACGCTCAAATGAAAGTTGAATTTTCGGAGAAGGATCAACCCGATTTCTTATCAGCTCACTGATTTTATCTGCAGTATATTTGGGGTCAGATAACCCCACGACAGTGTCATCATCCGCTATTCCATATATCAATGCTCCACCGTCTGTATTTGCAAACGCCACAATACTCTTAAGCCAGCTAATCGGATTATTCTCCTCAAGCCCTTCCTTTTTGTCATACTCTGTAGCTTCGCCCAGATACTTTTTTAAATTGAACTTCATATTTATCCTCCACTACAGCATTTGAATCAACTATCAACTCGCTTTATTTTATCGGTGCCAGGATCTGATATACCTTGCCGTCCCGATCAGTCTGTATCTTCTCATAATTGACCTTCACGCCATCATCCAGGTCAATGTCAATATGCTCCTGCGCCAGATGATCAAGCCGCTCATCATATTCCTTTACTTCTGCGATCTGTTTGATCAGCTTCTCACGGCGTTTCTCTTCTGAAGCAATCTGCCTCTGATCAGACATATGGTCGATCATCGTATCAATCGAACGGACTTCGTTCTCATACTTCTCCTGCAGCGGATGCAGATAAGAAACACGGACACGTCCGATGGTATCGGCGTTATACCTGTGCATATAGATCAGAGCCTTGAAGCCATTCTGCTTTCCCGAATCAAAGAGCCAGTAAATAGGTCTCTTGCCGGAACCAGTGACAGAATATGTCTGACAGTGATCCTTAAAGAAATCATTCAAAAAGTAATTTCTAATGATATCTCTGGAATCAGTGCCTTTTGTTCCAAGGGCTTTTGCAATAAAATCAAGGTTCTCTTCCAGTGATTCTGCGCCATATACTACTGTCAGCCACTCACAGAAGCGATCTACAATATCATCATCCATGTATCTGGCATCTGTGATTGGGAGCACATTATCAGCATCAGGTTGGAATGACGTATATTTTGAAGCATCCCATTCACCACCGGCATAAGCAAGACCATCCACATCAAGAGAATATCTGCCAAGCATGCAGCCAACGGCGTAAGAAACAAGACCTTTTAAATCAACACTATGGTCAGCATTACGAACGGAAACATTATTACAATTCACCTTACTAGACAGCTCATCTTGAAGTGAATATGCCTTTATTAAGGTTTTATTTAACACTTCCTCATTTCTTACAATTTGACCAACTCTATTCTTCGTGCAAACCTCCCAATCTGCAAATGCTTCAGAAATATACGTATTTTCTTTTTTAGCCGTCAATGGATGTTTTTGGTAATCCATCGAGATTTCAAAACTATCCCAATCAGACTTAGATATATCAATACAGTCTTGCGCTAAGTCGAGTATCTTTTTTTTATCTTCATATTCTATCTTTTCAATGATTGGTAATTTTTCAAAATCTCCTGCCTGCAATGAAATTGAAGGGTTTAATATCTCCACAAACATTTGCGTAATTGGCGAATTAAATAGTGCAAGTAATAATAATAATTGTTCTTCACTCTTTGGAAAAACCATCGGTCCTTTATTACTGTCAAATAAGGTTCCTTCTGGAGAAAATCTATATGTATTTCTGCTAATTGATAATCCCGTCCAAGTTATTCCTTGCTTAAAAAAAACATCCTGTGCCCCCAAAAAATAAAAGCAACCCATTTCCTTAGCATTGGCTTCTATATCTTCTCCACCTCTTCTAAAATTCACTATTAGCTCTCTATTGCCATACCACTCACGAGCTGCACCACCTTTATTATATGGATACCACTTTTTATTAGTCTTACAAGATTCATCATATGACCTGACTGTAGTCACAATATCATTACAATTTACTTCCCACCAGACCTTTATAAATTTTTCATTATCTCCTGTAATAATACCAACGCGTGGAGTACATACGTCTTTCAGTAATCTTTTATTTAAAAACAAATCAATGTCTTTATTAGATGCCCAATATGCAATAGGAGCACCAGGAATTGACATATACTCAGATTGTTTTGCATAATACTGGCCTTTTCCATCTATAAACCACTGCATTTTGGTCTCAATAGAGTCTACAGCACCTTGTTTATCAAATAGTCTTTTATAATTACCTATGTATTGATTAATTCTTGTATTGATAACCATAAAGGCTGTAGTTCCAAAGTCGGAGCCAAAAACTCCTCTCCCAAAATGACACATTGACACAAGTTCTCTGCATTCAAAGTAGTTCTTTCTAAATTTTTCATATCTTGACAAGAACATCCACACAGGAATATTAATCATCGAAATCAGACCACTTAACAATGTCATCTGAGATGCTTTATTCATAAAAATAGTGCTCAAATCATATCGAGCTTCTGAATAATACTTTTTTGTATAATTTAATAACGTATTATCCATCTTGCTGGATGACATATATGGAGGATTAGTACATGTCACCCAATACTTCTTTGCCATCACAGAACCGATTTTAATTATCCTCTGCAACTTTCCCTGCGTTTCAACAATGCCAATAGTCTCCATACTCATCTGACCATCAGCTTCTATTTCTCCAACAAATCTTTCCAAAAGCTCCCAGTCATAGTTCTCAACATTCAGAATCGAACCATATTCCTTAGCATCAATAAAGGTATCGAGTAAGCCTTCTGCCTGATTCAGTGCATTATTTTTTTCTATGTCACTTAACCCGGCACCAAAGTATTTCAGCTGATTTCTGTTGATATCATTGCTTTCCTGTATGGAATACACATGCGGTTTTACACCACGTATCAGAAATCTTCCGTCATATTCACAGGCTTTCATCATAACCGCGAAATATGCCAGCTGATATGCTCTGTCATCAATATCAAGGCCATAGATGTTTTTCTCAACAATGGATCTTGCCGCATCACGATCGGTATATCCCAGCGATTCATAGATCTGCATCAGGACATCAAAAGCATAGACCAGGATATGGCCTGACCCCATAGATGGATCTATGTTCTTGCCGTCTTTGATACAAACAGAAAAAGCCCCCTCCAGCCGAAAAAGGCTGAAAAAGGCTTGAAATAAGGGCTTCCGTAGTCAATCGCTGACTTCGGAAGCCCTATTTTACTTTATGCAGTTATGGGGTCTGCCGCCGTGGTTGAAGGGCAACTTACCCCCCCCTTGGGCGGCTGAAAGGTAATAATTAAAATGTTAGGTAAAATTAAAAGGTACTATCAGCTTAATTATTCTTATCGTGCTCGTCGTCTGGGGCGTATTCACTGGCACACGTTTCAAGAATTATAGTGAATTCATTATGTTCAGCAGGCTCTGGTAGCTGTCGACATCGTGATACACCACATTTTCAGTCGAAATCTCATTAAACAACTTTCTGGCGCATGAAATTTTTGCTTTTTCAATCGGGCGCAAACTCAGACTCTCCATCGTGCCTTTCGTTTCGGCAACGAAGTAGATGTGCTTCACTGTTCCTTCATAAAAGGCAATTGCCCAGTCCGGAGAGTAATTGCCGACGGGTGTGGGTATCTGAAAGCCCTTCGGCAGTTTGGCATAGACACAGACCTCATTTGCGGCTTCGAGGTCTTGCGCGAACCGGCGCTCAACGCTCTGCTCTGCAATGCCGTCCGTGAAAACATAATCTTGTATGTGCTTTTGAACGCGGAAGGCTTTGTCAATGCCCTGTGAACGCTTTTCGGCAGTGAAGATATCGCTGTCATAGCTACCTTGAATGCGGTCGTATGTAATATGCTCGACGATCATCGTTGCCTTTTGCTCTTTAATCAGGCGAATGACTTTGTTGATGAATTCTTCCGGATTGTACTTAAACATAGCAAGCTTCGCCGGGCTGATACCGGATAGGATGGCGGCAGCCGTTCTGCGTGTCAGAATTGTCCCTTCGGCGACCTTGCCGATCAAGTCATACTTCACTTGGCTGATTTCCGAATGATTCAGCGTTTCGGTGTGAGTTTTTGCCGCCTTGAAAGCGTCTCCACGGTCAATGGCTGTCGCTTCCATGTCGGATTTTTGTTCGCCGGTAGAAACGGTATACTGGAGCTGAGAGACGAAGAGGTTCTCGTCGATGTGCGTGATGGCTTTTTGAATCAGCTCGGCTGTGTCAAAATCTACCGCATACGCATACTTGTGGTTGATGTAGCCCCAGAGTGTCTGGAACTCCTTCTTATAGAAGTTTTCGTTCAGCTCATTCTCGAAAATCTTCGTTTTATTTCCGTTGTCAATCATGTCGTCTAGCACTCGCTCATCAAACACACCCTGTATCAGAGTGTGGATGCCTTCGGCTATCGGCTGCAAGTCGAGCGGCAAGGGAGCCAGTGCATTGTTGGCAAGATCAGCACGGTACGAATCCGTGACGTTGTCGTTATCGTCCACATAATCGTTTTTGAGCAAATAACGGTAAATATCCTTTGCCTGCTTTGCGTCAATGGTTGTCGGTACTTCTCCGATTTTGACGGTCTTGCCGAGGAAGTAATCCATTGTCGCCTTAGAAGGTCTGTCGTAGAGGACGTCCTTGATCTGCTTTTGCAGGTCGGAAACAAACGGCACATAGCTCTCGCTGGCGATAACCGTGAGCAGGTTGATATCGTGTACAGTTGTCCCGCAGGTTTCGGCATCCATACGGTCGCCACTCTGATTTACGCACAGACGCATACCGCGTCCAACTTCCTGCCGCTTCTGCGTCGCGCTGTCAGAGTGCTTGAGCGTGCAAATCTGAAACACATTCGGATTATCCCAGCCTTCGCGCAGGGCGGAATGAGAAAAGATAAACCGCGTCGGCTCGTCGAAGGAAAGCAGGCGCTCCTTGTTTTTCAAGATCAGATCATAAGCAGAGATATCGTCGGAGAATTCCGAGCCGCGCTTGAGTGCGCTGTCGATGGAATGCCCGGTCTTTTTATCAATGCTGAAATAGCCTTTATGCGTGGCGGCAACATCAATACTGCGCAGATACTCCTGATACGGCGTATCAAAAAGTGTGATGTACTCATTGAGTACGCTGATATACTCCTGCTCGAACACTTGACCGTACTCGCCGAGCAGCTCGTTTCCGTCCTCATCGTACTGGCGGTACTTGGCAACCTCGTCGATGAAGAACAGTGACAGCGTTTTAATGTCCTTGTTGAACAGACTTTCTTCCTTCTTGAAGTGGGAGATAATCGTCTCGCGTATTTGAATGCGGCGCATATCCTTTTCGGAAATGTCGCCGACCACATCGCCGCGTGTAATGACCTCGCCGTTGGTAAAGGTGACCGTCGCGCCAATGGGGTCGATTTCGGAGATGGTGTAGCCCTGATACTCCTCCAGCGGTGGCATGTTTTTCCCGGCAGAGAGATAGTACAGATTGTCTCCGACGCTGAGGATGCGTGTCTCGCGGTTAATGGACTTCTGATAATTGACCTCGAACTCCAGCCGTGCCATCGGCGGCTTCTTGCTCGATAAGATAATATCCTCAAGGAACAGGTACATATCCGTGCCACGGAAATTCTTGACTTCAAAGCCCTTGACCTCGATTTTCTTAACAAGGCGTTTGTTGTAGGCGTCCAGCGCATCCAGCACATAGACAAGGTTATGGTGATCTTTGTGCGTGGCGGAATAGTTTAGGCTGAAAAGCGGGTTGAAGCTCTTGAGGGCTTTCTGCGTGACCTCACCGCCCATCTTCTGCGGCTCGTCAAGAATGATAATCGGGCGGTTAGCGCTGATGACGTCAATCGGACGGCGGGAGGCAAATTCGTCTCGCTTGGAATATATGATTCTCGCTTCCTTGCTTGTGCCGTCCTCTTTCAGGGAGGAAGCGAAAGCCTGCGTGTTAATAATCATCACATTGATACCGGCGCTGGAGGAAAAGTTGTCGAGTTGATTTAGATTGGAGCTGTTGTAAACAAAGAAACGCGCCTTTTTGCCGTAGTGCTCCATGAAGTGGTCTACGGTCATTTCAAAGGATTTCTTCACACCCTCGCGGATGGCGATAGACGGCACAACAACAATAAACTTGCTCCAGCCGTACCGCTTGTTCAGCTCGAACATAGTCTTGATGTAAACATAAGTCTTTCCCGTGCCGGTTTCCATTTCAACGTCAAGAGAGCAGCGCCCAAGCTGGCGCGAAAGGTCGTCGGACAGCCGGATATTGTTCAGCGTCTGCCGCTCACGGAGGTTATGTAGGAGCTGCTCGTCGGTCAGTTCAATGTTCTCATTCTTATAACCCAGCTCGTCCGATAAATCGAGCTGTTCGCCATATTCGTCGTCGGTTATCATGCGCAGCTGCATGGGCTGAGGCGTGGCTTTACCGAGGTCGCGGATATATGTGATGCGTTCATAGCGGCGCTGGCCGTTGAAGACGCTGACAACGCTGTCTACTGCGTCGGTCTGGTATTGCTGGATTTTGAACTGAAATCGCATATTTACAGCACCTTCCTTATCGTAGTCGGGCTGTATGCTGCGAAAATCTGGTCGAAGTTCGTGGCGACGCTATCGCTGGCGTAGCCGCCGTCACGCATGACAAAATAATACGGCTTCTTCTGCGCGATCTCCTTGATCGTCTCGTCAGTGATGTCCTCGTCAAAGCAGGCGATCAGATACCCATCGGCGACCGAGAACACCTTTTTCCCGGCGACGGTAGTCTCCTCGATCTTGCTGGACAGCAGAACGCCGAGGTCGAGCATCACCTGGAAGAGCAGGTCTTCTGGTGTGCGGTCTTCCTTGATGTTGTCCGTCAGCGACGAAAACAGCAATGGCGTGTATTCGGACGGGCTGTAATACACATCCTTCATGTTGCTGCTGTCGCACTTGAGGACGCGGAAACCAATGTCTAGGTTCTGCGCGGTCAGCCCAGCTTCGTCAACGATTTTATTTCCAGCGCGGCGGATGCGTTCCTTGCCTATTTCACAGATGTTCTTGTAGCCTGCTTTATAGGCTTCGCTCTTTTCGTCTGTTTCTTCCGGAAGCTGCACCATAATAAACTTGCGGTGCCCGCCGTCCTCGGCGTTGAGCTGCATAACGGCGTGGGCGGTCGTGGCAGAGCCGGAGAAGAAATCCAACGCAAACGAGTCCTTATCTGTAGTAAGGAGAAGCATTTGTTTTATGTAATCGACTGGCTTTGGAAAGTCAAAGAATTTCTGGTCATCAAATATCGCCTTTACTTCCCTTGCAGCAGATTGGTTGTGACCGACCTCATCACACAGCCAAATCGTGTTTGGGGTACGCCCATCTTGCACGTCACACAAAAAACGTTTTTTCCGCGGGAAAGAATTACCATCTTCTCCAAACCAAATACCATTTTCTGCAATGAGTGCATATAAGTTTTCCTGAGAGTATACCCAATGCTTTCCTTGAGGCACATCAAATTCTTTGCCGGTTTTGGGGCTTGTCACAGTGTAATGTCCATTGCTTCTTTCTCCACTTGCTACTAAATCGCCAGATTGCCACGGGCCACGCGAATCGTTATCTGGGTTCTTATATCGATCATTCATCTCATCTGTCCTTGGTAACAAATGAAGAGTAATGCAATCAATATTCTTTGCAAAGACTAAAGCATATTCATGGTTTTCCGAAAAATACTTTGCATCATTCTTGATGCTGTGTATTTTCTGCCAAACAACACAAGCAATGAAATTGGTTGCTCCAAAAACTTCGCAACACATTTTCTTGAGATTCTCAACCTCACCGTCATCAATGCTGATAAATATAACCCCATCATCCGTCAGCAAATCCTTTGCCAGCTTCAGTCTCGGATAAATCATATTCAACCAGTCGGTATGAAAGCGCCCGTTACTCTCAGTGTTCTGGACAAGGCGGTTGCCCTCGTCGTCATACTGCCCGCTGTTGGCAATATAATCCCCCGCGTCCTGCGTAAAATCGTCCTCATACACGAAGTCATTGCCTGTGTTATAGGGCGGGTCGATGTATATCATCTTAATTTTTCCGAGGTAGGTCTCCTGCAAGAGCTTCAGCACTTCCAGATTGTCGCCCTCGATATAGAGGTTTTCGGTTGTGTCGAAGTTGACGCTTTCCTCCCGGCAGGGGCGGAGCGTCTTAGATATCGGTGCGTTGGCAAGCAGGACGGACTTGCGCTTGTCCGGCCATGTAAACTGATAACGCTCGTCCCGACCCTCCACCACAAAGGAGGAAAGCTCCTGCTTGAGCATATCAAAGTCAATCACTTTCGTGAGTTTATCGTCAACAATCGTTTCGGTGACGCAGTTTGGAAACAGCTTGCCGATCCTCTCAACATTCTCGTCCACCTTATTCACGCTGTGCATCTTAAGCCTGTCCATTTGTTTACCTCCTGTTTGCCGCTTCTACGGCATAATAATGTAGCTGAGAAATACTGGTGATTCCTTTGTATTCAATTCTCTGCTTTAAAAATCGGTCTGCCATGAAAAAGTCATTCCAAAGGACGTCGCCGTTGTACGAACCATATTCGAAGCTATAATTATTTCGTAAGTAGTGGAGTATCTTTTTATAAGGGTAGCTTCCAATCTCTTCACTTTCTTCAGTCCATCCGTTTTCTTCATCATAGAACGTAATTCCCAAAAGATATTTACAGCATCGATATACACCATTAGCGGAAATAAGATAAGGAATTTTTTGTATCATAACTTCTCCAATTTTAGCTTCTTGTCCTGCAACTGCTGATATAACTCAAATTTCTTTTTCGGCTGAACCTCGCTCTGCGTCCGCTTCTCCAGCTTCTCTATTTCCTTTTGCAGTTTCAGGATCATTTCCTGCCGCTGTAATTTTGTGTCGATATCCTCGCCCGGCTTGTTTTCTGTCAAACCGTCCTGCAAGGCGATCTGCTCCAAAAAGCCCTGCCATACCGCGTCCAGCGTGAAGCCTTTCGCCGTGAGCGTGATATTTTCATACAGTATCCACGCAGTGGTATAGAGCTTTGCGTAGTAAACCGCGAGCTGCGCTTTATCCTCAAACCGCAGCAGAAATAGCAGCTTGTGTGGGTTCTGCCGGGCGATGTTCTCCACGATGCGCCCATCAAACTGCTGTTTCTTGAGATCTATAGTCAGCACCAGTATCTCGGATATTTCCGTACCCGCCTCCAGATTGAGCGTGGCGGCGGTCAGTGAGTTTGAGAGGATGATACGCTTGACGTCGGTGACAAATTTCTCCTTCAAGTCGCTGCTCAATGTCAGACGCTTATAGAAAGCCTCTTTCGGCATCACGCGCCCGACAGCCGTTGCGGAGGGTAACTGTATCATTCGCTCATCACCACCAAAAAGCAGATTAGCTCAAAATCGTCCAGACCGCGAACATCGCCGGAGAGGAAGGTCGTCTGCCCACTGCCGAAGAAGCTGTCAATGTCGCTTTCTTCCTTCACGTCGATAATCGACGCAACTGCCTGCCGGAGCAGCTCGGAGATGCGCCTCATATCCTTGCCGTCCTTCGTTTCGTCGTTGAAGGCGTGGCAGACGGACAAGTCCGGCTCTGTCTTGCCGCGGCAGAGGTGGCGCATACGGTCGAGCGTGGCTTTCGGGTCGAGGTGGTTGCATACCACCTCGCCGTCGTCGCCGATATACACCATGTAGAACGGGTGCAGCCGGTTTTGATTTTCGATATTGACGCCCGGATTGATGTTTTTAAGTATGAATATCACGCCCGGCTTCTCGCCACGTACCACGGCATTGATGCCAAAGGGTGTGTGGTCAAGGCTTGGGTGCTCTTTCATATAGGCAAGCAAGTCCATGCGGAATTCGTTCAATCCCAAATCCATGATGGAGATGCCGGAGTTCATTTCTTCCAGATCGACAACCTCGTTTTGCAGCTTTTCGAGCTGGGCGCGGCGGTATCGGAGGTCACCGTTTTCGTCCTGATTGATGTAGTCGTCGTCGCCCGTGGAGGTCATGACAGAAATGCGCATACGCGCTTCGACGCGCTCCTTGAGGTTGATATACTCGTCCAGCGACAAATCCGGCCAGAAGTTCACAAGCTGAATGACAGCGTTGCGGCTGCCGATACGGTCGATACGTCCGAACCGCTGAATGATGCGGACAGGATTCCAGTGAATGTCGTAGTTGATGCAGTAGTCGCAGTCCTGCAGGTTCTGACCTTCGGAGACGCAGTCGGTCGCGATGAGTATGTCGATGACGTTATTGTCCTTCGGCATGGTCAGCGCCTTTTCCTTTGCGATCGGTGAGAAGCAGGTCAGAACGGAGTTGATATCGCACGGGAAGCGCGGAATGGTTACTCTGCCGTCAATGCCGCCCGTGACAAGCGCCGTGTTCAATCCATACTTGTCCTTAATGACCGTGGAAAGGTGGTCATACAGATACTCTGCCGTATCCGCAAAGGCAGTAAAAATCAGCACCTTCTTGTTGCCCTCGTTGATGGGATGCTCGATTTTGTCGCAGACGACGTGAATGAGCTGGTTCAGTTTATAGTCGTACTGCGGCGTGATATCCTCAATCATAAGGATAAGAAGCTGCAGCACTTCAAGGTCGGCTTGCAGGTCACGCCGCCATGAAACATAGTCCATGTCGCGCAGGTCAATTTTAAATTTCTTGCCCACGCTGAACATATCGGTGTTCTGGTCATCCAGATCGAAATCATCGGTGTTGGCAACATCCTGCACGGATATGGACGCACCCGGCTGGAATGCGTCAATCTGCTGCACCGTATCGTAATAGGCGTTGTAGATGCGGGTGACGGTGAGCTCGAAAGAATGGACGGAGCTTTCCATACGCTTGAGCAGGTTTATGTTCATCAGACGCTGGATGCCGCGCTCACGCCCGCTCTGGGAAATGGTCTGGGCGTGTTTGGAATCCGGGTCGATGTACTTGCTTATCTTGCTTGCGAGGATATATTTCGACGGCGTGTAGATGGAGAGGTTGAGCTCCATCAGCTGCGCGTATATCTCCTGATAATTGATAGCGTCCGGCTTATCTGTCAGTTTTGGATAAAGCGAGATCGGTTTGTTCCGCTTCGGGAAGTTGCCTATTTCCGTTGTATCGTAGTAACGCTGGATATGCTTGCGGGAGCGGGCGATTGTAACGCTGTCCAGCACTTCAAAAAAGTCAAAATCGAGCTGCTTTAGAAGCGCGTCGGTCGTGCGTTCTTCCGGCTCCAGTTTAGTCCATGCGTTATAGACTTTTTGCGCCTGACGGAAGACGGAGTCGATATCGGTCTTCGTGTTCAGCTTGTCGTTGATAACATCGCTGTGACCTTCATATGCCAGTGCGAGCTGATTACGCAGGTCATAAAAGCGGTTATTGACCGGCGTCGCGGAGAGCATCAGCACTTTTGTCTTGACGCCGGTGCGGATAACGCGATTCATAAGCCGCGTGTAGCGGTTTTCTCTATCATTATCTTCGCCGGTGGTAGCGCCGCCATTACGGAAGTTATGACTTTCATCAATAACGACGAGATCGTAGTTACCCCAGTTTATACGGTCAATCGGCAGCCCGATGACGGTATCGCCACGATCGCGGGAGAGGTCGGTGTGGTATAGAATGTCGTACCGCAGACGGTCTTTCGCCAAAGGATTGTTGATTAGATTGCCACGATAAGTCATCCAGTTATCCTTCAGCTTTTTCGGGCAGAGGACAAGGACGCTTTTGTTGCGACCTTCATAATACTTAATCACTGCCAGTGCTGTGAAGGTTTTACCAAGACCGACGCTGTCGGCGAGGATACAGCCGTTGTACTGCTCTAACTTATTGATGATGGCAAGGGCTGCATCCTTCTGGAAATTATAGAGCTTGTTCCAGATAAGACTCTCCTTAAAGCCGGTTGCTTCATTCGGCAGAACATCCTCAGTGATGTCCTCAAGGAACTCGCTGAAGATGTTGAACAACGTCATGAAGTAAATAAGTTCCGGCGCGTTTTCCTGATAGACGGCAGATATGCTCTCGATAACGAACTGCGTAACATCCTGAAGCCGCGCTTCATCTTTCCACACAGCGTTGAAAAGCTCGATAAATGCAGCGCTTGATGGAAATTCCATACGGCTTACCATATTGCTGATATTATTGCCGCGTTCACAGCCTAAATCAACGGTGGTGAAGCTGTTGACAGGCATATATGTATATCGCTCGGCGGCGGATTCCACATTGATGAAGTTGTTCATGCCGTCGCGGGTGGTGTTCGATTTAAAGGTGGCTTTTTTCTGAAGCCATGCAGCGCACTCTCTCGCAATTGCTTTTTGCGTAAGCTCGTTACGGAGCTTAATCTCAAATTCGGTACCGTAGAGGCTCTTTTCGCGGTGAAGACGTGGAATATAGAATTCACGCTTTTCCGTCGGCGTCTTTTCTGCGATGAATGTCGGCGAAGTAAAGATGAAGCGCAGCGACTCAACATCCTTGAGTTGCGCCTTTAATTCCTGATAGGCATAAATAGAAAAACAAGCGGCGGCAATAGAAACACGGCTGCCCTTAGTAATGGTCTTTACGAGGTCATCTCTAACCACATTGGTTGTATTATTTAATATCTCCATGCCGCTAACGCTCCTCTTTCTATTTCTGCTCGTTTGTTGGATCTTCGCTTTCTTCATGGACAATCTCCATAATGTCGCCTATATCACAATTAAGCGCCGTACAGATTTTAAGCAGAACGGCTGTGGTGAGATTCTCATTTTTACCCAGCTTGGCAAGTGAAGCTGTACTGATTTCGCTCTTCTCCTTGAGGTCTGTTCGGTTCATCTTTTTATCGATCAGTAGTTTCCACAGCTTATCATAGCTTATTGCCTTTGCCATTTTGTTTGCTCCTTTTCATCCGGCTAATTGTGTTTACTTCTCAAGAATCCATAGCGCCCGTTGTTTTCATCCATAGTGAATTCAATAAGGGTTGCATTGTTGTAATCAACGTGTTCTGGAATCTCATTCTCGGCAATAATTACCTGATTAGCACCACAGTTTTCTATCATGTACTTAAACAGGGATTCTTTCATTCCGTGAGTAGCCTTTTCGCTCTCGGTCATTTGAATTTTCTTTTCTTTAAGAGAAAGGATCGGCGAATCCAAAACCAAAAGGTGAAGCGCATAGGTGCCATACGCCTCAAGATATTTCATAAGGTTGAAAAGCATAATCGTGTTCAAAAATGCGCGGTATCCTTTACCCTCGTTTTTCTTGTGCTTCCCTCCAACAACCGCATCTGCCGTATCAATGGAGATATACGCCTCTGGCTTATTCGGATAAGCGCAAGCCTTAACCATTTTGTCAAAGCTATCACTTAATATTTGCCAAACATTTCTGTCGAATTGTTTTTTTGCGTCAAACTTCAGGTCGCTGTCATCTTCTTCATTCTCTTTATTAAAAACATCGGCGCTGAGTTCGTTGGACATCCGCTCAATAGCGATCAAATCCTGCCTTGTTAAGAGGATTCTCTTATACGCGTCTACTGTTTCGCGTAATTCAGAGGCTCTGGGACGCAATTGCCTACTGACGAGCTTTGTAATGGTATCGTTTCTCGCGTTTAGTGTTTTTAATTGTGCTTCCAAAGCTGCTATATCTGCGCCTGTATCTTTTTCGGCAACATCCAAGTCCTGCAGTTGCAGGGTTATCCGGGCAAGCTCAGCACTGGAAGCATCAATGTATGATTCTCTCTGCTTATCGGTCTTCTTGATAGTTCCGTCACAGAAGGGGCACTTGACCGAGCGCGAAACATTTCCGGCCTTTCTATCGCCATCAGCAATGAACCTCAATCGCTTCAGGTCAGAATTGTACTGCGACCGTAATGCATGATAACGGTCACGCAGGAATCTGGCTTCTTCGAGCTTGGCACTGGCTGTATAGATCTGTTCGAGTAGTCTCCTGCTTTCCTCTGAAGCATCCACAATTTCTCTTTCGATACTCTCAATTTCGCCGAGGATAGAATCGATTTTTGCAGAAATATCAACATCCGCCTCTTGAGCAACCGACTCTTCAATTGCGCCCTTCCTATCGGTCAATTCTTTGATTTTCTTGTTTAGGTAGATTATAACGCCAGCCTTTTGCATTGCTTTTCTGTCGCGTTCTTCTTGGCTAACCTCGGGTACCAACCTGTGAAGATCGTCGCCAGTCATCATGTACAGTAGAGACGTAAGACTCGCAGTGATTTTCGAATATCCCGGCGCATCAAACGCTGTACTTTCTCTGAAAATGTACATCTCATCAATGTAGAAGAAATGCACCATTGTACGAAAAGTTAGGTCGCCATCATCAAGGTTTTGCTTTACGATAATTTTTGGTCTTTTCTCAATGCCCAGCAGCTTGAGCAGCAAGTCACTATAATCCTTTGTGGATAGCTTATACTCGCGGCTTTCAATTCCGGGCACATCTGTTACGACATTTACTATTCCAGCCCCGGTTTCGCCGTTTTTGCCGTCAACAATTTTTCTTTCAGCGGAAAGACTATGACCGTCGTCTGATTCCAACATCATAGATATAGTGTCATATCCGGTGTCGGAGCAGGTAAACGGAATGCTTCCGCCAAACATAAAATTGATACAGTTCATGACGTGAGATTTGCCAGTATTAGAAGGCCCGTGAATGATGTTGACACCGTCATTGAACTGAACAGAGGAATACTCTACGTTAGCGCCAAAAGCGGATATCTGCTTAATGATGAATCTTCTCATTCTCACGTTTCCTCCTTCATCGACGACCTGGCTGACATCTTATTTATTTTGGAAATCAATTCTCGCTCAGTTTTACCGGCGACACTCTTTATTACCAGCTGCGCATTCCGGCGATACTCAGTCGCATAGTCGCTTTCCAGTGAGTTGCAGTAATCTTCGCCATCTGATGAAACTGTATAAGCTATTCCGTCATTGAGATTCAACGCCTGTACCAGTCCATCCAAAACCAACGCTTTCAAGGCAATCTTTACAGCTTCGCGTCTGGAAGCAAACTCGCTGAATTTATACTGGTTGTCACCATTGAGGTTGTCTTCTGTTATGTTGAACGTTTTTCCGTATGTAGCCATGAAATCAACCGCATAAAGCATATCCAGCGTCTGTGGATAGTCATAGACATCCAGCAGGATTAGAAGACGAAGGGCGTTTTCAAATGTTGTGTTAAATAGCTTGTTCGGCATCTCTTTTTACCCAGCCCTTCAACCTGTCTTCTTTTACGAGAAAATGACATATCCCTTTCTTTTGAGGATTACCTATCCAATCTGTATCACGGCTTAACCAACATCTGTCAACACGTGTTAGCGAAGCCTGCGCCATAACCTTTCGGAGGCGAGTCATACCATCTTTGTAATCGTCCTCCCAGACTTCCTTCACGCCCTCGTATGTCTCATCCTTTAGTATTTCAAACTGATCCGGGTCTTTCTTGCTGTATATATCTCGTATTCCCCGTCTAACAGCTTCAGCGGCGAAGTAGTAACCGCGTTGTTCACTAAAGTGCTTCTGATAGTCCGCATACTGCGATAATAAAGATAGGTCAAAATTTTCAATATGCGCAAGTTCTCCATAAACGGCAGCTAATGCCATCGCATATTTTCGTTCTTCCATTATTACGTCATCTGGTATCTCAAGCGGCTCCAGTGGGTGTTTTTTGTATTCTTCCAACTCCTGTGAGCTTGACGATATCGCGTCCGGTGATAGGACGTTATCTCGCGTTAGCGAATATAGGTATACATTTGCCAAGAATTCGGCAAGTGTATTTTTTTGTCCCAACAGCATAAGCTCCGATTTTTTGCTATCAGAAATTAATTTGTCAGACTTGATTACGCCCCTAAGATGAAAAATGATTTCATCTTCCATGCCGGGTAGAAACCGACTTATTACTGATTTTTTGAAGTAGTCAACGATGGTGCTTTTCACTTCCGGATTCTGTGAAGCGCTTCGAATTATTCTAAGCGGGTTGCCGCCTTTTTCGCGGTTAATGATTTTACTTGCAGTCCCCTTTGACACTGTGACAACAGAGCCATTGTTGTTTTCCAGTCCTGATGGTAAAGCGACAGCATCGTACAGCAGTTCAATCAGATCTGGATCGGCAACAGCATCTCGAAAGGCATTCTTTATTTCGATAAGCACTGTGGCAAAAACAAGTTCGCTCAAGAAAAGCACCTCCAGAATGGAAACTTCGCGGTAATTTCATAAGAACTTCGTGGGAACGACTTTCACAGACGCCTGCGGTAGAATTATGGTGTCGGGTAGGAAAACGCCTTGAAGTAATACTTGTGTTATATTATACCACGCCTCGGACAAAGAGTAAATATAATATTTGTGAAAGCAAATATATCTTTTGCTTTTTTACCTACCCGAAATAGCCGTTGGCTACACACAACAGCATAATCGCAAAGAACAATTTGCAGCCTAACCATCGGAGGAAAGGATGCAAGCCGAAACGGAGACACCGTTTGGTTTGTATGCTTCCCTCCATTTTTTTGCATACGCCACAGACCTCCGTTTCGAGAAATCGATTCGGAGGTTTTTATGAAACTACACAAAACGCCGCAAAAAGAACGCAGCACCTACAGCTACCAGTTCTTTGATGCCGATGGCAAACCCGAGCCGCGCATCACCATCCATCCTGGTGCGGATGACGTCACCGAGGTGGATATTAAGCAGCAACATGCTTTTGACGATTCGGAAGTCTATTTCAACATCAAGGCTCTTCGTCCAGAAGAGGACGAACAGCAGAAGGCTGAAAAAGCCGTATGGCGGGAGCGGTACATAACGGACTTCACTGCCAAGTACGGGTACAAACCCCATGAGCAGGATATCGCTGATGCCGCAAATGAAGAATTCCCGAAGTACTGGATTGCCTCATTGGACGAGATGCAGGAAGGCGACGAAGATCATGACGGTTACATGGACAAGAGTTCCATACTTGCCAGTCTCTGCACAAGTGACGATCCCGAAGAGTCGCCGCTGGTGGAACGACTGCGGGAATTGATCGCCGGACTGCCGAGCAAGGAACAGACCGTCTACCGCCGCGTTCTCATCTGCGGTGAGAAGCAAAAAACCGTTGCTGAAGATATCGGGCTGTCGCCTATGCGTGTCTCGCAGATTGTGCAGAAGATTCAGCGCCTCATTGCAGGCGACAAAATTCTTCAAAGTTTTTTTCGCTGACGCTTTATTTTCCACTCTTTTTCTTTGACGGAAGACTTGCAAGGGAGAAACCCTTGCAGGAAGGAGCGATGAATTATGAATCTCAAACATCGCATCAAAGTCAACGTGCTCGATCCATGCAAGACCAAGAGCACCATCCTGACCGGTGGCGACCACAACTTCCGTAGCCGTCTGCTCACAAAGCTGCTCGGCGGCAAGGTCGGCGTTTTGGTGCTCGTGCCAGAGGGCGGCGCAGTGAGCTCCGTGGAAATCCACGAAGACCCAAACGGAGGTGATGCAAATGAAGCTGTATGAGGTAGATCAGGCAATCCAGTCTCTGCTTTCGCAGTTGGAGCCTGACCCGGAAACCGGCGAAATTCCTATGGAAGCAGACGTCATTCTCACGGAGCTCAACGGTCTGCAGATGGAGCGGTCACGGATTCTGGAGTATTTGGCAAAGCTGGTGCTCAACACCCGTGCGGAGGCTTCTTCTCTCAAGGACGAGGAGGCACGGCTTCGGGAACGGCGTCGGTCACTGGAGCGGAAGGACGAGCGCCTTATGACAATTCTCGACCGCGAGTGCGACGGCATCAAGACGGATTGTGGCGTAGCTACGGTCTCCTACCGGCGAACTGAGAAGGTGGACGTGTCCAACAGCGCCGCTGCCGTTGGGTGGCTCAGTGAGAATAAGCACACCGATTGCTTCCGTGTTCCGGAGCCTGAGGTCAATAAAACCGAGGTCAAAAAGCTGCTGAAAAGCGGCGATATGATTCCCGGAATCACGCTGGTGCAGGACGTGTCCTGTAGCCTGAGATAAGGAGGCCAATATGCTGAACATTTCAACTGGGGTCATTCCCAGAGCACAAAAGGTCGTGATCTACGGCTCGGAAGGCGTCGGCAAGACCACGCTGGCGGCGAGCTTTCCGAATCCGCTGATCATCGACACCGAGGGCGGTACCGCTCACATGGATGTACGCCGCGTAGACAAGCCGCAAAGCTGGGACGAGCTAATCGCCATTGTCGGCGAGGTTGCCGCGACGAAGGGCATTTGTAAGACGCTGGTCATTGATACTGCTGACTGGGCGGAGCAGCTCGCTGTCGCCCATGTGTGCGCCAAGTACAAGCAGAACAGCATCGAATCCTTCGGCTACGGCAAGGGCTACACCTATTTATCTGAGGAGTTCTCACGATTGTTCTCCGCTCTCGATAAGGTGGTAGCCGCTGGGATACATGTGGTTGTGACCGCTCACGCCAAGATGCGGAAATTCGAGCTGCCGGACGAGATGGGTGCATACGACCGCTGGGAGATGAAGCTCTCGAAGCAAGTTGCTCCGCTGCTCAAGGAATGGTGTGACATCCTGCTGTTTCTCAATTATCAGACTTTCATTGTCACCACCGAGAGCAAGAGTCAAAAGGCGCAGGGCGGCAAACGCGTCATGTACACCAGCCACCACCCCTGCTGGGATGCGAAAAACCGCCACAGCCTGCCAGATGTGCTGGATTTGGATTACAAAAACATCTCATCGTTGTTTGAACAAAGCGCAACACCCGCACTCACGCCACTGGACACGCTGAAAGCAAAGATGGCGGAGGCAAACATCACCGAATTGACGCTTCTGCAATTCGTTACCTCGAAGGGTTATCAGGAAGACGCCGCTACCGTTGCGGACTACCCGGATAGCTTCATCAACGGCTGGGTGCTGAAATACTGGAGTCAGATCGTCACGGCGCTCACTGCGGACGCCATAAACAATAAAAACAACGGAGGAATTGGAAATGAATAACAATACAGATATGATCATGGACTGGGGCGACATCATCGAATCCGATGGTCAGGAGTTTGTCATCCTCGAAGAGGGCGATTACAACTTCACTGTCACCGATTTTGAGCGCGGTCGCTTTCCCGGCTCGGCAAAAATCCCTGCCTGCAACAAGGCGGCGCTCACGCTTCAGGTAAAGACTGCGGACGGCAAGATTGCGACCGTCAAGTTTGACCTCATCCTGTACCGCTCCCTCGAATGGCGCATCAGTTCCTTCTTCCGCTGTATCGGGCAGAAAAAGCATGACGAGCGGCTGGTTATGGACTGGACGAAGGTGGTCGGCGCAAGAGGCCGCGCCCGCTTCAAGCCCCGCTCCTATACAAACCGCGATGGTGAAGAGCGTCAGGTCAACGATGTGGACAAGTTTTACGACTGGGATGAGAAGTTCTTCCCGGTAAATGAGGAGTGGACGGAGCTCAGTGACACTGACGACCTCCCGTTCAATTAAGGAGGGCGCAATCAATGATGTCTCTCAGACCTTATCAGGCTGAGGCGAGGGACGCGATTATCCGTGAATGGTCGGAGGGCAAGCAGAAAACGCTACTTGTCCTGCCGACCGGCACGGGTAAGACGATTGTTTTCGCTTCAGTCGTACAAAACCAAGTCAAAAATGGTGGCCGTGCGCTCATTATGGCGCATCGCGGCGAGCTGCTCGACCAGGCGGCAGATAAGCTGCAAGATGCCTGTGGACTCCCGTCAGTACTGGAAAAAGCTGAAAGCAGTAGCTTGGGCAGCAAGGTTCCAGTCACAGTCGGCTCCGTACAGTCGCTTGCGCAGCCGAAACGTCTCGCTCAGTTCCCGCAGGACTACTTCACAGATATCGTCATCGACGAAGCGCATCACTGCTTGTCTGACAGCTATCAGCGGGTGCTGGAGCATTTTCCGGCGGCGCATATCCTTGGCGTTACCGCGACACCTGACCGGGGCGATCAACGTAATCTGGGGCAGTATTTCGATTCAAAAGCCTACGAGTATTCCATGACGAAGGCGATCCGCGAGGGTTTTCTCTGCCCAATTAAAGCGCAGATGATTCCTCTGGAACTCAATATCCGTGACGTCGGCATGAGCAATGGCGACTACGCCGTGGGCGAAATTGGTACAGCGCTTGACCCGTATCTTGAACAGATCGCCGTGGAGATGACCCATTACTGTCATGGACGTAAAACGGTGGTGTTCCTGCCGCTCATTAAAACCTCGCAGAAGTTCTGTGACCTGCTAAACAGAAGCGGGCTTCGGGCAGCCGAGGTGAATGGCAATAGCGACGACCGCGCACAGGTGCTTCAGGACTTCGAAGCCGGTCGGTATGACGTGCTCTGTAACTCCATGCTACTTACCGAGGGCTGGGATTGTCCCACCGTAGACTGCATCGTGATTCTCAGGCCGACAAAGATACGAAGCCTGTACCAGCAGATGGTCGGGCGCGGGATGCGGCTCTCAGAAGGCAAAGACCACCTGCTCCTCTTGGATTTTCTGTGGCTCTCGTCAAGGCATGACCTGTGTCGCCCGTCTGCCCTCGTCAGCAAGGATGCTGCTATCGCGGAAAAGATGGATGCGCAGCTCATGAAGGACGACGACGTTTACGACCTGATCGAAGCGGAGGAACAGGCTGAGCGGGATATTCTCGCAGGACGTGAGGAAGCACTGGCGCGTGAGCTGGCAGAAATGCGCCGCCGTAAGCGCAAGCTCGTAGACCCGCTCCAGTATGCGATGTCCATTGCCGCAGAAGACCTCGTCGGGTATGTCCCGACCTTCGCATGGGAGATGGCTCCCGCTTCCACAAAGCAGTTGGAGTTTCTGGAGAAGCGTGGCATATTCACCGAGTCCGTAAAGAACATGGGCATGGCGTCTATGATTATCGACCGCCTCAAACGGCGACAGGATGAAGGACTGTCAACGCCCAAGCAGATACGCTGCCTTGAAAAGTACGGATTCCTGCACGTCGGCACATGGCAGTTCGATCAGGCGAATAGCATGATCGCTCGGATACAGTCAAACTCGTGGCGCTTGCCGTATGGCTTCAACGCCGCAGCATACAGACCATAAGGAGTTATGAAAATGATTGACGATAAAAACAATATTTTAACGGCACTCGGAAAACTGAGTCCCGCCGACCTTACCTATCAGGAGTGGATCAATGTCGGCATGGGACTTCAGAGCGAGGGCTTTGACTGCAGTATATGGGATACATGGAGTCAAAACGATTCCCGATATAAAAAGGGCGAATGTGAGCGCAAATGGCGCAGCTTTCGCGGCAGCGCCACACCCATCACCGGCGGTACTATATGTCAGATGGCGATGGAGCGCGGTTGGGAGCCTCGCGGAAACATGGTCATGGAGTGGGACGATGAGATTCAATACGACGGCGACGACTTCACGCAATACACCGCGCCGCCAGAATGGAATCCTGTCAGCGATTTTCGTACTTATCTGGAGACGCTGTTTGAGCCAGAAGACCGCGTCGGTTACGTCACAGGCGACGTCTGGCAGGACGCCGATAAGAAGTGGTTTCCCTCAAAGGGCGTGTATGACCGCACTGTCGGTGAGCTGCTCGCCTCGCTCGATAAGCATCCGGACGATCTCGGCGCTACCATCGGCGATTGGAAGACTGAAGCCGGTGCGTGGATTCGCTTTAATCCCGTGGACGGTGAAGGCGTCCGCAATGACAACATCACAAAGTTCAGATATGCGCTGGTTGAGTCAGACACCATGTCGATTGCCGACCAAGACGCCATCATCCGCAAGCTGGAGCTACCTGTGGTCTGCCTTGTTCACAGCGGCGGTAAGAGCCTTCACGCCATCGTCCGCGTCGATGCCGAAAACTATGAGGAATACCGCAAGCGCGTGGAGTTCCTGTACGACTTTCTCGAAAAGAACGGCGTCGCCATAGACAAACAGAATCGAAATCCCTCTCGGCTGTCGAGGCTTCCCGGCGCTACACGTAACGGCAACAGGCAGTATCTCGTGGCGACAAACATCGGGCGCAAGTCGTGGGTGGACTGGATGGATTTTGTGGAGGGTGTTTCGGATGAGCTCCCGGACTTAGTCATGCTCAGCGACATCGAAAAAGACCCGCCCCAGCCGCCGGAAGAGTTGATTACGGGTATTCTGCGCCGTGGGCACAAGATGCTCATCTCCGGCTCCTCTAAAGCAGGCAAGTCATTTCTCTTGATGGAGCTCTGCATCGCTCTCGCAGAAGGGACACCGTGGCTGGGTTTTTCTTGTAAAAAATCGCGGGTGTTGTATGTCAACCTCGAAATCGACCCGGCGTCCTGCTATCAGCGTTTCCTCAAAATCTATGATGCGCTGAAACTGCCGAAGAAGCACTCGAAGGACATCGCAATATGGAATCTTCGCGGCAATGCCGTGCCGTTGGACAAGCTGGTGCCGAAGCTCATCCGCCGTGTGCGTGACCAGCACTTCGATGCCATCATCATCGACCCGATTTACAAGGTCATAACAGGCGATGAGAACAATGCCTCGGAGATGGCGGCGTTTTGTAATCAGTTCGATAAAATCTGCGCAGAGACCGGCTGTGCGACAATTTACTGTCATCACCACAGCAAGGGAGCGCAGGGCGCGAAACGGGCGATGGACAGAGCCTCCGGCAGCGGTGTGTTTGCCCGTGACCCGGATGCCCAGCTTGATATGATTCAGCTCGATTTGAACGACGACCTCAGAAATTATGTTCAGGACGGCAATGCGACTGCATGGAGGCTGGAAAGCAGCCTGCGTGAGTTCGAGAATATTACGCCCGTCAACTTCTGGTTTGAGTACCCGATTCACCGCATAGATGCGGCTGGTAATTTGAGCACAGCTCCTACGGAAGGCAGTGCCCTTGCCAATCTTGCGAAAAGCGGCAAGCGCACCTCCGAGGATGACAGGCGCAAGGCTCTGGACAGTGCCTATGATATTTGTTCTGCCGGTGGTGTCGTGAGAGTGGCTGACATTATCGAATATACGGGACTTGCCAAAGGCACCGTCTATACCTACCTGAAACAGTGCAGCGACGCATACGATTTTAGTCATGGAATCGTGACCCGCAAGCCGGAATCCGACGAGTAAGTACAATAGGCGTTTTACCTTAAAGACGAACTGTTCGTGCAATAGGTCAAGCCGCCCTATCGGACAGTTCGTTCAAAAGGGCTTATATAGGGAGATAGAAGACGAACGGACAGTCACTCGCGTAAGAAAGGGCGCTAACGCCCGCCCTTTCATTACTGACGTGGCTGTGACCCCACCTTTTGAACAAGGAGATAAACAGATGAACTTTTTTATAGCAATGAATCCGCCAACAGCAACAGCGCAGATGAAACAGGTGCGAATCGTAAACGGCAAGCCGCTGTTTTACGACCCGGCATCTGTGAAGGCCGCTCGAAAGCTGCTGACCGGGCATTTGATACTTAATCGCCCAGAGGCACCGATGGAAGGTGCGGTCGCGCTCTCCGCATTATGGCTCTTTCCCAAAGGCGGCAGTCATAAGCACGGTGAGTGGCGCGTGACCAAGCCCGACACCGATAACCTGCAGAAGCTCCTGAAGGACTGCATGACGAAATGCGGATTCTGGAAGGATGACGCACAGGTCGTCCGCGAGACTGTGGAAAAACGCTGGTCGGACGAGCCTTGCGGTATTTACATCGAGATTGAAGAATTGGAGGTCAATCATGTTTAAGAACAGTGAAGGCTATAGCGACCCGACTGCCGGTGCCGCCATGAGCCAGATTATGAAAGAATACAAGCAAAACCAGCGTGATGTTTGGCGGCGTCAGAGCGAGATGAAGAGCAGGCCGAAAGCCTATGTCGTTTCAAAATATGCAGGTGACACAGCGGGCAATACGGCGAAGGCCATAGAATACTGCCGGTTTGTCATCCAGAATAATCGCATCCCCGTGGCAAGCCACCTGATATACCCTGCCATTTTGAATGATACCATTGCTGCGGAGCGTGAGCTCGGTACAATGTTTGGGCTGGCGCTGCTGGCTTTGTGCGATGAGGTTTGGGTGTTTGGGAAGGGGACGTCGCCGGGCATGGCGGCAGAAATTGCCGAAGCAAAGCGCCTGAACAAGCCTATGCGTTACTACTCTGAGGAGGTGCTCTATGAACGCTAAAGAATATCTCGGACAGGCATATCGCCTTGACCAACGAATCGCAAGCAAGCTGGATCAGGTGGCCTCGTTAAATGATCTGGCGGCAAAATGCACCTCGACGCTTACGGGCATGCCTCACAGCCCCAATCGCGGCACTTCGACGATGGCGGATGCGGTTGCAAAAATCTTAGATCTGCAAGCGGAGATCAACCGTGACATTGACGATCTGGTGGATTTGAAACGTGACATTGTGACGCTGCTTAAGCGAGTGGATAACACGGAGTACCAAACGATCCTCGAAAAGCGGTACCTCTGCTTCATGACTTGGGAGCAGATTGCGGTTGATCTCAATTACAGCATCCACCATCTTTACAAACTCCATAATGCTGCGCTGGATATTTGTGACCGGCTCATGGAACGTGATACCTAAAGACATAGATTGATACCTGCATCCTGTGGTATCATTATAATTGCCAGAGAAGAATGGTTGAGAGCCTTGTGGGAGCACAATCCCGCAGGGCTTTCTTTATACCCGAAAGGAGGCAGTCATGCCGCATAAGCCCAAACGCCCCTGCCGCTGGCCCGGCTGCAGTGAGTTGTCGGATGGTCCCTACTGCCCGGAACACCAGAAGCAAATGGACGCGCACTATAACCGCTATCAACGCGACCCTGAGTCCCGTCACCGTTACGGCCGTGCATGGAGACAAATCCGTGACCGCCATCTCAAGCAGCATCCGCTTTGTGAGATGTGCCTCAAAGCCGGTAGGTATACCACGGCCCAGGAGGTCCACCACATCGTACCCCTCTCGCGAGGTGGTACACACGACCCATCGAACCTGATGAGCTTGTGCAAACCCTGTCACTCCCGCATCACGGTAGAGGACGGGGACAGATGGCCTAAAAAGGAGTGACCTCTGGAACAGAACGGTATTTTCATCTCTACACCCGGTAGGGGCGGGTTAAATCCCCACAGTTTTACATATATGGAAGCGGCGTGGGGTCATCTTCGCTAAAACGCAGAATCAAACGGGGTATTGACCCCGCCGAGGAAGGAGGAGTTGCCGCATGGCCAAAGACGGTACAAACCGTG